>JAEEGK010009459.1_pt1 | contig 22761 bp, 24 predicted proteins | sample 8958771 | NCBI WGS metagenome assembly JAEEGK01 (sample SAMN16246547, study PRJNA631951) | gut metagenome | biome: gut microbiome; feature: rumen; material: SC-attached | host: Bos | place: Iran: Karaj | collected 2018-10 | reverse complement strand
TTATCCTGTTTACGATAATCGCCATCATAGCAGTAATATGTGTAATGTTTCGACTTGATTGTCTTGACAACAATGAAACGGCCTATTCATTTATTGGTATTATAGCCACTTTTGTCGTTGTCGGTAATTTTTCGCAGATAGTGGAGATGAGGAATGAAACAAAAAGAAAAATGGTTGAAATGGAAGAGAACCACGAAAAGCAGATAAAAGATCTTGAAGACGCAGTGCAAAAAATATCAGATATAATTCAAAAACACGATGGACAAAATAAAATTTGATAGAACGAAAATACTATATAGAAAAATAAAAGATAAGACTGCAACCAAAGCAGAGAAAGAAGAATATATGCGTATTATGCGCGATGAAGGCTTAATAAGCGATGAACAATACAAGCGATATGTAAATGGCCAAGATAATGATTGGCTTATTGCGTTGGCCATTCTTGTCGGTGCCGCTTTTATCGTTTGGGGTGTAAATCAAATTAATAATAAAAGTTGATAGTGACAAACAATTAAAAACCAGCGATATGGAAGAAAATGAACTTGTGATCCGGCAAGGTATGACCAGCTATGAGGAAATGATGGTGAAACGCTTTCCGTACAATATATTAATAAGGTGCTTGTCGTTGATGCGGCGTGCAGAAACCAATTTTCTTGACTTTTATGACGAGTACGATTATTATATTACAGGTACCGGTGAAACCACCGAGGAAATGACTTATTTCGATGAAATACCAATCACGGAAGACGGAAAGTATTATTTGAATTTGAAAGTAGAAGATACTTGCCAGGTAACTTATTTTGAAATAATCTGTAAATAACTCTCGAAAACCCGTGTCTAAATAACGAAAAATCCGCCCGTAAAATGTTGTAGCGGGGAGAGTTACCCGCTACAATCCCGGGACTGAAACGGGACAAAAAACACCGAAAAAATGGCTTATTTAGAAAACAATCTTATTGAAAACCAGATAATTAACCATTGGAAAAGGAGACTTTGCGAATCCTCCCCCCGCTACAACCAAAAAACGGATGGTCATCGGCCATCCGTTTTTTTTGGTTATAAATTATGGCCTCTGTATAGGTCATGGCATTTTGTTCAAGCTACCGCCGACCGTGGATTGCATTTGGATGGTGCCGTTGACGAATCCGTAGTTCAAATTGCCATCACCAGTGCAAGTGCCTTCAAGATTGAGCTGGTTTTCAACAAGGGTGGCTTCAATGGAATAGGTAACGTTGATCTCAGGCTCGATGGTCATAAGTCCCAAATCGTATGGGAAGGTGATAACATCGTTGAAGGTTTCAAAGACGACCTTATTGCCATCGACAACTCCTTTGAAAGTTATTTCCCTATCATCCATTTTGCAGGTGCCGATAACTTCATTCATGTTCTCTCCAGCGGCGATGTCAAGGATGACAGGTACTTCGCGGTCAGTGAATTCATCGTGAATAGGTTGCATTCCCAACCCAGTGAATTCAGCATCAAACGAACCCGTGGCCAAGGCGTTGCCTTCATAGTGTCCAATGAACTTGGCATTAGGTTTCTCATTATAATTGATGTCGAAACTCTTCGAGGCGTTCAGACCATTGGCGTCAGTCACGATGCCAGTGACGGTCACAGCGCCTGTAGCCTCGACGGTGAAGGTAGCTGTGTAGCTGTAGCTCGTCAGGTTCTCGATAGTTGCTTGGCTGGAGTTGATCACTGTGCCGTTTTGGGTGAGCGTGATCTCGATTTTCGTCAGCTTTTCGCCCGTGGCGTTGAAGCCGACCTTGATGTTGTCGCCCGAAAAGATTTGTACGTTTTCTGTCACATAACCCGTGTCGGTGATGGCGCTGATGGTGGGTGCGACAGGGTCTTTCTTGCAGCTGGCAAAGAGCATCAGTCCGATGCAGCAAGCCAAAAATAAAGTGCTTTTTTTCATGATGATATGACTTTTAAGTTATTGTTTCACAAGTTTTCCGTTGAGGTCGCCCGACACTTCATTCAACTGCACCAGTTCTCCTGTAGGCAGGGTGAAGTTGCCGTTGCCATTGAACGTCCCGAGGATATTCAAGGTGTCGCTTTCGGCTTTCTTGCCTTCCATAGTGAGGTCAAGATTGAAATAGTAGTTTTGGTCGGGTTTGTCGATGACCAGGTGGACGGTTCCGAAATCAGCTTTCTCGGCCGTGGCTGTACCTGAGGTTTGGTGCGACTCGTCTTCAACGGTCACAATGGCCGTAATGGCATTGATTTCTTCGCCTTTCGCGATGTCCATCCTGATACTGTCGATGGGGAAAGCCATGTTGCTTACAGCACTGTTGTTCATCGAAGTGATGGTGAGCGTGAACTGACCCATGTAATTGCCTACATAGTTGGGAGCGTAGTCAACGGGTGTTGGTGTGGGTTCAACAGGTTTCTTACAAGCTGCAAACAGAACTACGAGGCAGCTTAATGCGATGATGAGGGTTTTCTTCATTGTAATCCAAATTATTTGTTAGTTGTTCGATTAAAGCAAGTTGCTGAGCCTTGAAATAGTCGAAAGGGTGAAGTACTGTCATTTTATCAGTCGGCCCTTCGACGGGTTCAAGGACCTTTTTCAGCTTGCAAAAATAAGGCCAATTTGTTTTTGATAACGGAAATCCATCAAAAAATTGTAATTTTGAGCCTTATTTTGTGCCTATGAAAAGGAAATGGATAAGCCTTTCGGTGTTGATTGCCTTGGTTTTGGGCATGGCACTACTGTATATATTAGGCCCAGTTGCTGGACCCATGCCGCTGTGGCTGTCGATTCTGCCGCCTTTGGTGGCCATCGTGATGGCGCTATTAATTAAAGAGGTGATTTCTTCGCTTTTTGTCGGTATTTTGACGGGCACCTTTCTGATGGCGTATTATGGTGGTGCAAGTCCAGCAAATGCTTTAGGTGGCGGATTGTTGCGTGTGGTGGATACCTATGTGGTTGGCTCTTTGTTTGATGCCGACCATGTGACGATTATTGTCTTCACCATGCTTATTGGTGGCATGGTGCGCATCATCACCGCCAATGGTGGCATGCAAGGGGTGGTCAACTGGCTGTCGCGAAGGGCTCGTGGACCACGCTCGGGCCAACTGATGACCTTCCTCATGGACCTCTGCATCTTTTTTGATGATTATTCTAACACTCTCGTGGTGGGCAATACCATGCGCCCCATCGCTGATAAGCTCAAGGTGTCGCGTGAGAAACTGGCTTACATCGTCGATTCTACTTCGGCTCCTGTGGTGGCTGTGGCTTTTGTCACCACATGGATTGGAGCTGAGCTGAGCTATATTCAAGATGGCATTCAAGCCATCGGATTGCAGACCTCGGCCTATTCGGTGTTTTTCCATTCGTTGGCATACAGTTTCTATCCTTTCCTGACCCTCGGTTTTGTGCTAATGATTATCTTCAGCGGTCGTGACTTTGGTCCCATGCTGACGGCGGAGCGCAAAGCCAGAAAGGCCTTGGCGATGGAATCGGAAATGACAAACAGTGTGTCGAAGCCTGCCCATATCATCGATGCCTTGATTCCGTTGGCAGTGCTGATTTTTGGCACAATCATCGGGTTGATAGTCACGGGGTATGATGCCGCTGCTTGGCAGTCAGGAAAGGGCTTTTTCTCCAAACTCTCCATTACCATCGGGGCAGCCAATTCCTACAAGGCCTTGCTTTGGGCTTCGGTGTTGTCGCTGCTGATGGCTATTGTGGTTACTTTATTGCGAGGCTCTTTGACCTTCGCCAAAGTGATGGAGGAGATGGTGGAAGGCTTCAAATCCATGTTCAATGCGGTTTTGATTCTTACAATGGCTTGGTCTATCGCCTTGGTGACTAAAGATATGCATACGGCTGAGTTTGTGTCGCATCTGCTGGTGCAATGGTCGCTTTCACCTGTTTTTGTTCCAGTGTTGACTTTCCTATTGGCCGCTTTGATTGGCTTCTCAACGGGAACTTCGTGGGGCACGATGGCTATCCTTTATCCGTTGATTCTTCCCGCTTCATGGCTGCTCTGCCAAGAGCAAGGCTTGTCTGTTGAAGCGACCATGCCTTTGTTCTACAATGTGGTGGCCTCGGTATTAGCAGGTTCCGTCATGGGCGACCATTGCAGCCCGATTTCCGATACCACGATCATGAGCTCTTTGGCCTCCAGTTGTAATCACTTACAACATGTCAAAACGCAGATGCCTTATGCGCTCACTGTGGGTGGTGTGGCAGTAATAATAGGGGTATTGCCAACAGCCCTCGGTCTACCCTCATCGGTTGCCTTCTTATTGGGATTAGTCACCCTATGGTTGATTGTCAGGCTTGTTGGGAAGAAAGTCTAAGTCCTTTTAAAAACCCCTCATCAATACAAAAATCAGAAAACGCTTCTCTTTATAATGATTTATTCCTGAAAATACACCCGCTTCACTCGCTGTGAGACACGTGTCATAATCTCATAAGGAATAGTTTGGCAAGCCTTGGCGATGTCTGCAATATCGTGCTCAGCATCGAAGATGACCACCGTGTCACCCTCAACGGCTTCCACATCAGTCAAATCCAACATGCACATGTCCATGCAGATGTCGCCCACAACAGGCACCTGCTGTCCATTCACATAAAACTTGCCGTTCCCATTACCCAACAAGCGAGAGAGACCATCAGCATAGCCTATAGGCACGATACCAATGCGCATATCGTGCTCGGCACGCCCATGACGGTTGTAGCCTATGCTGTCGCCCGCAGGAACACGCTTAATCTGGTTGATAGTCGTCTTGAGCGACACCACAGGCTGCAACATACCTCTGTCAGCCTCACAAGTAGGCACACCATACAAGCCGATACCCAAGCGTACCATGTCGAACTGATACTGCGAGAAACGTGAGATGCCAGCGGTGTTTAAGATATGACGCAACGCCTGCGGAAAAGCTTCTTTAATCATCGTGCTACCTTCCTCAAAACAATGAATTTGACTCATGGTGAAATCATCTTCGGCAGGATTGTCGGCTGTAGCAAGGTGCGAAAACACACTCTTCACATGAAGCATTGGGTTGGCTTGAATACGATGGATGAGTTCAGGCAACTCTCCAATGGAAAAGCCCAAACGATGCATACCCGTATCAAGCTTGATGTGCACATTCAAAGGATGTGCCTCAGGCAAGGCAAGGTTCCCCATAGCACGCTCAATGAACTCCAAATTGCGAAAGCTGAACACCTCAGGCTCAAGGTGATATTTGATGATATTATCGTAACTGTTCACCTCGGGGCTCATCACCATGATGGGTAAATTGATGCCTGCACGACGCAATTCAACACCCTCATCAGCGAAGGCAACCGTCAGATAGTCGACATTATGGAATTGCAGCACATTGGAAACCTCAAGGTTGCCACTGCCGTAGCCAAAGGCCTTCACCATCACCATCAATTTGGTCTCGGGTTTGATTTTCGACCGAAAATAGTTCAGGTTGCTGACCAAATGATTAAAGTTGATTTCCAAGACAGTCTCATGCGCCTTCTCCTGCAATTCCATTCCGATTTGCTCGAACTCGAAAGCGCGGGCACCTTTCAACAGAATGGTTTGATTGCTGAACTTTGAGAAGGGAAAATGCGTCAAGAAATCGCTCACATTGGGATAGAAATAACACTCCATGTCAAACTTGTTGGCCTGTCGAGAAATGCCATCGCCAATGCCAATCAACATATCAACGTCCTTGTTTTTAAGCAGTTGTGCAATTTCTGCATACAAATCCATCTCATTACGCCCGCTTTGGAGGATGTCGGACAAGATTACGACCTTACGCTTGTGCTGATGCTGTTGCTTCATCACGTCCAAAGCGATAGATAACGAGTTGACATCGGAATTGTAGTAATCGTTGATAATGGTGCAATTGTTCATTCCCGCCTTGATTTCCAAACGCATAGCTATGGAAGTCAACGACATAAGCCTTTCAGCGATGACCTCAGGCTTCATCTGCATCAACAATCCGATGGCAATGCAATGGATGGCATTCTCGATGGAAGCATCGTCGGCAAAAGGAATGACAAAAGCTAAAGTGTTGCCTTGATAGTTGCATTCGATAGTAGAAATCTTCTCTTCTTTCTTCACCTGCTTCACAAACAGATTGGCCTCTTCGAACTTCCGGCTCCAAGTGAATAGTTTTACCTTTGATGCCAAACCAGAACGAATGACAACCTGCTGTATCTCAGAATAATCCATGCAATACACCAATTGTTCCGCCTTCGTGAACAGGTTCAACTTCTCCCCTGCTTTTTGTACTGGATTGATGAAATTCTCCTCGTGGGCCTGACCGATGTTGGTAAACACACCAATCGTCGGACGGATGACGTCTTGCAAAGCCATCATCTCATCAGGCTCAGAAATGCCCGCCTCAAAAATGGCCAGATTGTTGTTCTCGTTCATCTGCCACACCGAGAGCGGTACACCCACTTGAGAATTGTAACTCTTCGGGCTGCGAACAATGTTATAGTCCGAACTGAGCATCTGGAAAAGCCACTCCTTGACAATGGTTTTGCCGTTGCTGCCCGTAATACCGATGACGGGAATGTCGAACTGCTGGCGATGATAAGCAGCCAATGCTTGCAAGGCTTTCAAAGTATCGGGGACAATGATGAACGAAGCTTCGGGACAAGTTGCTTCGGGCCGATATTTCACCACAAAGGCCCTGACACCTTTATCATAAAGTTCTTCAATGTATTTATGGCCATCGTTACGTTGGCTCTTCAAGGCAAAAAACAAAGCTTGGTCGGCATCCATCAAATGGCGGCTATCGATAAGCAAATCACTGATTTTACGTTCAGTAGACGCCCCAATAAGCTTACCATTGACAATTTCTGCGACCTTTTGTAAAGAATAAAACTGGTGCTGCATGGAATTCTGCTCAAATTTCTTGCAAAGATACTGCTTTTCCAAAAAAGCAGTATCTTTGCGCAATAGAAAAAAGTGACAATATGAACATCAAGCGCCATCTCCCCAACCTACTTACTTGTGGCAACCTTGTATCTGGCTGCCTGTCGATTTTGTTTCTCACCGAGAACATGCCCATCAAGGCAGCCGTCATGATTCTCGTTGCGGGTCTTTTCGACTTCTTGGATGGATTTACCGCACGTCTTCTCAAGGCACATTCTCCTATCGGTGCCGATTTGGATTCACTTTCCGATGTGGTTTCATTTGGTGTGGCACCTGGATTTATCATGTGCTGGTTGATGGATCGTGCCGCTGACCTGCCTTCGTTCGTCCTTTTCAGTGTTGATGTGTTGCCATGTTTGGCCTTCCTGCTACCAATCTTCGCAGCCATCCGTTTGGCCAAATTCAACATTGATGATACACAGACAACCACTTTCCGTGGCCTCCCTGCCCCAGGCATGGCTATCTTCATCACCTCACTGCCCTTGGCACTCCGCCAGCTGGGTCATCTCACTGATGGGAGCATGGGATATTGGGCCTGTTTAGGCATCACGCTCTTTTTCTCCTTCTTGATGGTGAGCAATTTACGCTTTTTCTCGTTCAAGATGAAATCAGCGAAATGGAAAGGCAACGAAGTAAGATGGATTTTCTTGATAATTGCAGTAGTAAGTCTTGCCATCTTCCACTTGGCTGCTCTGCCTTTATTGATGGTACTATACATTTTGATGTCAATATTCTTCGCGAGTAAAATGGAATAAAATATTTCCTTCGGGAATGAGGTAATAACAACTATCAAAATGCGGCGGCTTGTGACGTTTACGGTTCGTAAACGTTGTTTGCCGCCGCAAGTTAAATTTGAAAATTGACTCCAATCCCAAAAGGAACTTCCTACAACTCCTTCTTGTGCAAAATGAAATTATGCCCAAGATACACGTCGCGGACGTGTTCATCAGCGGCAAGTGTCTCGGGTGAGCCCGACATCAGCACTTGACCATCAAAAAGCAGATAGGCGCGGTCGGTGATACTCAATGTCTCGTGCACGTTGTGGTCGGTGATGAGCACACCGATATTTTTCCGTTTCAACTTAAAGATGATGCGTTGGATGTCCTCTACGGCAATGGGATCGACACCCGCAAAAGGCTCGTCAAGAAGAATGAAGTTAGGGTCGACGGCCAAAGCACGGGCAATCTCAGTGCGGCGGCGCTCACCACCAGAAAGCTGTATGCCCTTACTCTTACGCACATGCTGCAAGCCAAACTCATCGAGCAGTCCCTCCAACTTCTCAGCTTGTTGCTCCTTAGTCAGTCCCTTCTTGAACTGCATCACCGAAGCGATGTTGTCCTCCACGCTCATCTGACGGAACACGGAAGCCTCTTGTGCCAGATAACCGATGCCAATTTGTGCTCGTTTGTACATGGGCAAAGGCGAGATATCCTGATCTTCAAGGAAAACCTTGCCAGAATAAGGCTTGATAAGCCCCACCACCATATAGAACGTGGTCGTCTTACCTGCCCCGTTGGGTCCCAGCAGGCCGACAATCTCCCCTTGTTCGAGTTCGACATTAACCTTATTGACCACGGTGCGCTGACCGTACTTTTTCACCAAATCTTCAGTTCTCAGCTTCATCTTTGCATTATCAATTATCAATTCTTAATTCTCAATTCAAAAAATTCCTTCCTTCAATATATCATGCAAATGTATAATTCCCAAATATTTACCATCATGAATCACTGGCAATTGTGTGATACTGTTTTCCCGCATTTTGTGCAAGGCATCCACCACCAAAGCCTCCTCTTCAATAGTCTTGGGGTGGGAAGTCATGATTTGAGAGGCCTTCACCTGCTCGGTATTGGGGTACTTCATTAACATCCGACGCAAATCTCCATCGGTGATGATGCCCAACAATTGTCCTTCCTGCATCACCACTGTGGCACCCAAGCGTTTGTGGGTCATCTCGATGATGACACGAGTAAGGCTATCGTCAGGCCCGACTTCTGGGCGCTCGTTCCTAATATACAAGTCTTTCACGCGGAGATAAAGTTGTTTGCCCAAGGCACCTCCAGGGTGGAACTTAGCAAAATCCTCCGCGGAGAAACCTCGACACCTCATTAATATTAATGCAAGCGCGTCGCCCATGACCAACTGCGCCGTCGTGCTACTCGTTGGCGCAAGACTACCCGGAATAGCTTCCTCATCCACAGCCACGTCAAGGATAAAGTCAGCTTGTGATGCGAGATATGAATGCCGATTGCCCACCATGGCCACAATTTTGTTGCCCCGCAACTTGATGAGTGGCACCAGCACCTTGATTTCAGGCGTCTCGCCACTTTTCGAAAGAATCACTACAATATCACCCTCGCGGACTATGCCCAAGTCACCATGGATGGCATCGGCAGCATGCATAAACACCGATGTTGTGCCCGTCGAATTCATTGTCGCCACAATCTTTTGGGCAATAATGGCACTCTTCCCAATCCCCGAAAACACCAGATTTCCTTTGTTTTCAAGAATCAATTCCACGACTTCAACAAAATCATCGTCCAATTTTGCCTTTAGGCCATTGATTGCACTCGCTTCATTTTCAATTATTTGAGTAGCAAATTGAATTATTTCTTCGTTTTTTTTCATTTTTTCTCAAAAAATTCTTGCGCGGTATGGGTGAAATGCTATAACTTTGTCTTTGCTGATTGGGGAGAAAAACTCTCTTTGGCAATAACGCAGTTTTTCAAAACAGATTGCAAAGTAACGCAAAAATTCGGACAATACCAAAAGGAGATAAGAATGGCAAAAAAAGCAGACCTTGAGATTCACAAGTTGTTGAAAAATGTTTTTGGTTTCGACCAGTTCAAAGGGAATCAGGAAGAGATCATCAAAAGCATCCTTGCCGGCAACAACACCTTCGTACTGATGCCCACAGGTGGTGGTAAGTCGCTGTGCTATCAGCTACCTGCATTAATGTCGAAAGGCACGGCCATCGTCGTTTCACCACTCATCGCCCTGATGAAGAACCAAGTCGACATGATTCGCAACTTCGGCACCGAGTTGGGTATTGCCCATGTAATGAACTCATCACTCTCGAAAGCTGAGCTACTTGAGGTGAAAGAAGACCTGAAGAGCGGTAAAACCAAACTGCTCTACGTGGCGCCCGAGTCGCTCACCAAAGAAGAGACGACCGAATTCCTACGGGGCCTCAAGATTTCCTTTGTCGCCATCGACGAGGCGCACTGCATATCAGAGTGGGGTCACGACTTCCGTCCTGAATACCGCCGTCTGCGTCCCATCATCAACTCCATTGACGAAACCCTTCCCATCATTGCCTTGACTGCTACCGCCACCGTTAAGGTGCAAAACGACATCATGAAGAACCTTGAGATCATGGATGCCAAGGTCTTCAAGTCGTCGTTCGACCGCCCCAACCTTTATTACGAAGTAAGGCCGAAGACCAAGGACGTCATCAAGGACATCATCAAATACATCAAACAGAACCCGGGCAAGTCGGGCATCGTGTACTGCCTCAGCCGCAAGAAAGTGGAAGAATTGGCCGAGACGCTTTCCATCAATGGCATTCGCGCCCTTCCCTACCATGCCGGTTTGGACAGTCAGACACGTAAGGAGAACCAAGACAAGTTCCTCATGGAGGAAGTTGACGTCATCGTAGCAACCATAGCCTTCGGCATGGGCATCGACAAGCCTGACGTGCGTTTCGTTATCCACCACGACATTCCGAAGAGCCTTGAAGGCTACTATCAAGAGACTGGTCGTGCGGGTCGCGACGGCGGCGAGGGCAACTGCATCGCCTTCTACGACTACGAGGACATACACAAGTTGGAGAAGTTCAACAAAGGCAAGAACGTCGCCGAACAGGAGATTGCCAGAGAGTTATTGAACGAAACAGTAACTTACGCCGAATCAGCAGTTTGTCGTCACAGACTCCTCCTCCACTATTTCGGAGAAGAATACAACAAGGAGAACTGCGGCTCATGCGACAACTGCCGTTCACCCAAGGAAAAATTCGATGGCAAGGAAGACCTCAAGCTCGTTTTGGAAGCCGTTGAAGAAACCAAGCAACTCTTTAAGACCAAACATATCGCCGAGTTGCTTGCTGGTAAGCTCACTGGCGACATCAAAGCGGCCAAACAAGAAAACAACGAGTTCTTTGGTGCTGGCGACGAGCATGACGACAAGTATTGGACTGCTGTCATCCGTCAAGCCTTAGTTCACAAGCTTTTGTCGAAGGACATTGAGAACTACGGCATCCTGAAAATCACTAAAGAGGGCAAGGCTTTCATCAAGAAGCCTTACACCATCATGCTCGTCAAAGACCATGACTACGAGAACTCCGATGAAGATGATCCGGAGACCATGGCAGCCTTGGGCGCCAACAAGGACGGTGGTGCCGACAAGACCCTCTTTGCCTTGCTGAAAGACCTGCGCAAGACCATCGCCAAGCAGAACGGTTTGCCGCCTTTCGTCATCTTCCAGGACCCCTCGTTGGAGGACATGGCCATCCAATACCCCATCACCAAAGAGGAGATGACCCAAATCGCGGGCGTGGGCGCGGGCAAAGCAGAGAAATTCGGTGAACCCTTCATCAAGCTCATTAAGGAATATGTGGAGGAGAACGAAATCACCCGTCCCAACGACATGGTAGTGAAGTCGGTGGTCAACAACTCCGCGCTGAAAATTGGTATCATCCAAAACATCGACAAGAAGATTCCGCTGGAAGACATTGCCTATGGCAAGGGCCTGGAATTCGACGAACTGCTTTCGGAAATCGAGAGTATCGTGTCGAGTGGCACCCACTTAGACATCAACTATTACATTGAGGACAATATCGACATCTATCACCAGCAAGACATCCTTGATTACTTCCACGAGGCCGAATCAGACGACGTGCAGGCCGCCCTCCAAGAGTTGGGAGAGGATGAATACCAGGAGGAGGAAGTCCGATTGATGCGTATCAAGTTCTTGTCGGATGTCGGCAATTGATTCAAAATGAAACGATTAGTATTATTATCACTGCTTTTTGTCCTTGCGATCGCTTGCGGTCACAAGGACAAAGGCTTTATACCCGAACGGCTGCTCAGCGAACAAGAGATGATCAACATCATGACCGACGTACAAATCATCGAGGCTGACATCAACTACCAGAAATCTCAAGAACGGGAACAAGAGCCTAACGACACCATCAAAATCATCCCTAAGGATTATGTCAAAATATCAAGGGATTATTACCCACAGCTCTTTGAGCATTATGGCATCACGGACAGCATTTTTGAGCAAAACCTCAAGTATTACACCGAACGCCCCGCTGAGCTGGAGAAGATTATGGATTCGGTCATGCAGCGATTGACGAAAGAGCAAACTATTTCTTCAACTCAGTAGCAATCAAATCATTCAATTGTCGCGCGGCATCAATCAACATACTCTCGTCCGTCGGGACGGGCACGGGATGGCTGTCCAAGCGGCTCAAGGTTTCTGCCGAGCAGGCTTCGCGGTCGCCCTTGATGGTGGTGTAGTCGTTCTTGAAGGTTGAGGTCACTTCGAAGGGGGTGGTAGTCCAAGGACGATAACCATCAGCCGAATAATACCGTATCGCACCCTTCAATGTAACCACTTTGTTTTGCGAATGGTCAGTTACTTCAACGGTTTTACCTTCTTTGCTTTCTTTAAAAGACACTTCATCAAGACGATTAGGCGAAATCTGAATATCTTTGATTGCGACAACAACCTTAGCATCATAGCCATTTCGTCTTGTCGTTATTGTAGAAACAATCACATTAGCAGGAATCTCACCTTCTTCAAACGACATCATTGTGCCCATGAATTGAGGAAGCAAAAGCCTTTCATCTTCATTATCAATAGTAAGCAACACTTTGTCTACTGAACGCAACAAATACTTTTTGTACAGCATTTGAAGTTTGGCATCCTCATTATTATCGGTCATCCGTTGCAACTGATCAATATAATTCCAAGCTAACTCTGCATCCTCCTTAGAACCAGAATCTAACAATTGATTGGCCTTCGCCACCAAGAACGCTTCTGCATGATTGCGGGCAACATTCATGTCGTCATCAAGGTCGAGTTTCACATAGTTCATGCCGTTTTTGACTTGGGTCGGGAAACACGATAGGGCATCATTACGCCCTTTCATGCTGCAATACCGCTGATAGATCTCAGGCCACACATCGGGTTGACCCGTGGCTTTCAAAGTCTGGATGCGCTCGTGGTCGGCTTGGTTGGCCTTGTGGTATGATGCCGCCACCATATTGATACGGCTGGCATTCATGTCGCCATCGCAGATGTCGGGTGCCAGACGCTGGATGACCTGGTCATATTCTTGGGCTTCATAGAGTTTCTTGGTGGTGTTGCAGGCGGTCAGCATTGCACCGAGCAACAACGCGGGAATCAGTCGGAGGTATTTCATAGGTTTTCTGTTGATCATTTGACTTCTGGGCACGTGACTTCGTGACTTCGCGGCACGACCCGTAGTCTCGTTGTCCCGAAGTTTCGCGTCAATAATACAAAAACTGCAAATTTCGCTCCAAAATTGCTCAAACGGGAATAATTCTTTACTTTTGCATCACTAAAACCACACTTTCATGGAAAAAATCAAGCAACTGCAACAGGATTTCGCCGACTTTTTGGCGCAAACCAACCTCAACGGTCAACCGAAAGAATTATACGAACCGATTTCCTATACCCTTCTGCAAAGCGGCAAGCGCCTTCGCCCCGTGCTCTGTCTCTTGGCCAATGAGATGTTTGACGGTGACGAGCAACAAGCCCTTTGGCCTGCCTTGGCCTTGGAGACCTTCCACAACTTCACCCTCATCCACGACGACATCATGGATAAAGCGCCTTTGCGTCGAGGCAAGGAGACCGTCTATCAGAAATGGAACGCCGACATCGCCATCCTCTCTGGCGATGCCATGCTGGCAATGGCTTTCCAATATGCTCTGAAGCCAAAGAAAGGTGCAGAACTCGCCAAGCAGCTAGGCAAGGTAGCCATAGAGATTTGCGAAGGTCAGCAGATGGACCTCAACTTCGAGACCCTCGGCAATGTGACCATACCCGAGTACCTAGAAATGATCCGTCTGAAGACAGCAGTACTCTTAGCCACCGCATTGCAAATGGGTGCCACCGTGGCAGGTGCAAAAGAGGCCGACATCCAGCATCTATACGACTTCGGTATCAACATGGGAATGAGTTTCCAACTGCAAGACGATATCCTCGACCTCTATAGCGATGTAGCCGTATTTGGTAAACGTCATGGTGGAGACATCGCTGACAACAAGAAGACATACCTTTATTTGAAGGCTTTGGAATTGGCTTCTGAAAAAGACAGAAAACGCCTCGAATACCTTTTCACCCTTCGTATGGACCATGACGAGGAAGAGAAAATCGAAGAAGTACAAGCCATATACGATCGTCTCCACGTGAAAGAGGCCGTCGAACAGGTCATGCTTGATTATGACCGCATGGCTATTGAGGCTCTATCGGCCATTGACCTACCCAAAGAAAAGAAAAAGCACCTCCGCACTTATGCCGAGCTGCTTTCGGGAAGAAAGAAATAATGCAGCAAGAAAACAAAAGAGACCGCTTATAGATTCCTTTTGGCAAAGCCTAGGAATGAGATAAGCGGTCTTTTTCTATGAACCAAACTCCGATTAATTCTCGGTCTTGGACGATTTCACCGATGCCTTTTTGGTTCTCTTGGTATCAGGTTTCGCGGCATCTTTCGGACGCACTCTCTTGCCTTCCGCTTTGACATTTTTCTTTTCTTCCTTCATTTTTTTGTCAGCGCAGCAGTCTTTTGAGTCCTTCTTCTCCGACATCTTCTTTTCGGCACAGCAGTCGGCCTTCTTTTCAGACGACACTTTCTTCTCGGCACAGCAATCGTCTTTCTTCTTCACAGGCTCTTGTGCGACCTTCACTGGAGCGGCTTTTTCTTGCTTTTCGCTCACCGATTCAACTTTCTTGACCTTAGCTTTCTCTTCGTTTTGTGCATTCGCATCCTGAATGCTCATGGCGCTTACAGCAAAAAATGCCAACGCACCAAATAAGATGGATTTCTTCATGTTGATAGAGTTTAAATGATTGTTACGAGTCTTTTTTATCAAAAATCGTTCCAAAACTTATGGCAAAAACAGACAACTATCGCCATAACTCAAAAAACGGAATCCATGATCAAGGGCAAAACGATAGCAATCTTTCCAGCGTTCACCAATAAGAGCCGACACCAAAAGCAACAAAGTGCTTTTGGGTTGGTGAAAATTTGTAATCAGCCCGGTAATGACACGCATTTTATAGGATGGGGCAATCATCAGCGCAGTGCTGGCTTCAAGTCGGGTTAAGCCGTGACGGCCAAGATAATCCAAAACCAACTGCATGGCCTCAGCAGCCGACAAAGGCTCATGGTCTTCGTATGGGAACCATTGCTCCACATGCAAAGGACGCAAGTCAAGGCCTTGTTCTTTGAGCATCACGCCTATCCAATAGAGACTCTCCAAAGTCCGGGTACTGGTAGTGCCCACAGGGATGACAGGCTTCCCAATTTGATCAATCAAATTCTGTATCAGCGACTTGCGAACAATAATCATCTCTGAGTGCATGGCATGTTCACCGATGGTATCCGTGGAAACGGGCTTGAAAGTTCCCGCACCTACATGTAACGTCACTTCATTGAAGCTGAAGCCCTGCTTGTGCAAAGCGGCAATAAGCGGTTGAGTGAAATGCAATCCAGCCGTAGGCGCGGCCACTGAACCATCGTAACGGGCGAAAACGGTTTGGTAACGCTCGCGGTCGTCAGGCTCGGCGTCACGGTGCAGATAAGGTGGCAAGGGGATCTCGCCCGCAGCCTCTAAAACCGAGGCAAATGATAAATCCTCGGGTGTCCATGAAAACTCGATTTCAGCATATTGGTCGTTTTGAGCCATGCGTTCCGCACTCAAAGCCACAGGCTTCCCTCCCACTGACAATTCCATGAATAGTGGGCCTTTTTTCCAACGTTTCGCATTGCCAATCAGACATTTCCATCTTACAGGTGAACATGCTGAAAAGGCCAATTGATAATCTTTTTCTGGCTCAAGGCAGAACACCTCGATGCGTGACCCTGTCACCTTGTGGAATTGCAAACGAGCACGAATAACTTTGGTCTCATTGAATACCAACAAAGCATTCTCGGGCAAAAATTCGCCAATATACTTGAATTGAGATTCGCTTATCTCATTGTTTTTCAGTACTAAAAGTTTTGATGCATCACGCTCAGGTAAGGGATACTTGGCGATACGTTCATCTGGCAAGGGATAATCGTAGGCTTCGATGGAGATGTCTTTAACTGCGTTCATCTTTGAAAATTTGCGCAAAAGTAGGGAATATTTGCCTATCTTTGCACTCCAAAAGGTAAAACGATGAAAGCCCTGATACTCAAAATCGAACTGACGCGCGAGTTTCTTTTGAAATTCCTAAAATTCGGAGTTGTCGGTTTTTCGGGAGTCTTCGTTAATTTTGGCGTCACTTACGTTTGCAAGGAATGGCTCAAATGGAATAAATACCTGAGTAATATCATAGGATTTATCTTTGCTGCCACCACCAATTACCTCCTCAACCGCATCTGGACTTTTGAAAGCACTAACCCGCAAATTGGAACAGAATACGCTAAATATTTCATTGTCTCTTTGGTCGGTCTTGGCATTGATACTTTGACGGTTTATTTACTCAACGGCAAGCTGAAGTGGAATTTCTACCTCAGCAAGGTATTTGCCGTAGGCGCTTCCACATTATGGAATTTCTTTGGGAACCTGTTGTTTACGTTTGCCGGGTAAGCTCATTTCCCTTTCATCTCAGCATAATCAGGAAGATGATCGAGAGGGCATAATGCTTGGTTTTCTGCCTTGTAACAATACGTCACAGTACCATTGGTAAGCAAAAGATATTGAGGATGCAGTGCGGAATGATAACGTAGGGCCTGCTCAAGCACTGCTTCAGTGAGCGTCACTGTGGGAGCCTTGCACTCAACAACCATCAGCGGCGAGCCTTCACTTCCGAAAACGACTGCATCGGCGCGTTTGTCCAAACCGTTTACCTTCACCGAATACTCCACGGCTACCAAACCCGCCGGCACCTTGAGATGCTCGACCAAAAGATACAGCAATTTTTGCCGCACCTCCTCTTCAGGCGTCAGCGCGACAAACCGACGACGCAAAGGATCAAAGACATAAGTCCTCCCCTCTCGCTCTTCCGTCTTAAACCACTGTAAACGATTGTCCATAAAAACTACATTTCGAGCGGACAAAGATACAAGAATCTAGATTTAAAATTCAAGATTTAAAATTTAAAATTCAAGATTCAAGGATTCAGTAACATTCATTATTTTTGCAATAAATTTATCAACCATGAAAAAACTGATCTTTGTCTTTCTCTTGGGCATAGTCTCAATGTTTTACGCCTACAACCCGCAGCACGACTCCCTTATCGGCACTTGGACTGTTGACAAGGTGAACGTGCAGTTTGATGAAAAACACAACACACCCGAATTGGTAAAACAAATCGGTGAGATGGAACGACAAAACAGCTTCAGTATCAACGCTGATTCCCTACTGACCTTCAAAGGTTTGGACATTGAATGGCAAGGCAAAATCAATCTTAAGAGCGATGGGTCGCTGATTTGCAACGGTGCGAACTTTGGGATATGGGAAGAGGGGCAAATCGTCACACGAACGGGGTCTCCTTTAGGAGAAGTTGTGGTCACTTATCGGAAAAAGTAACTTGGTAAAAGAACAAAAATGGCCGTCTATAGATTCCATACGGGAATGACATAGGCGGCCATTTTTGCTTATTCTTCAGGCTCTACATACTTCAAGCTATATGCAATAGACTCAAGTTGCAGCAATGCATTGCGTTTCTTCTGATTCGGCTCGTAATAAAAGCCTTCCACTGTGACAAGCTGGCCGGTGCGACTGTCGGCAAAAGTGTATGAAACGAAAGGTCCGCCCATGAAATTGTTCTCCACCTTCCACATGCCACGCATCTCTTTGGCGTAGCCTGCTGGAAACTTACTGGCCGTCGTCACCAAAGGTGGAACGAATTCAATCTCAGTACCCATATAGGAGCCCTCCGACGGACCAGGAATATACTGTCCCTCCATCATATTGCGCATGGCTATAAGACTTTGGGGTTCAAACTGCAAGGTGTCGCGATAGGGCGTCTGGTAGATGACCAAGTCTGCACTCGAACGTTCCAACTCTTTGCGCAGCCACATAAAGTTAGGCTCATTTTTGGCGATGTAAAAACCTTGAGGCACCGTCAGCGTAAAACCAAATTTATCTGCTATTGCCATTGCAATGGTTTCATCTTTTGTGGAACGGAACACATTGAGGATGCGCTCACGCTCCACTTGGTCGTACCAATCCTGATAAATTTCCTTTTGTTCGTCGAAAAGCTCGACCCAAGTAGTTATGTTGGGCGCACTGATTTTCACATAACGCTGAGGCGCTGCCCAAAGGTTCTCTGTGGTCACAGCAGCAGCTTTCTCAAGGCTTGGGTCAATCTCCACCTCAAAGATGCACTTTTGCTTCTTGAACAGGTCTGAAAAGCCAGCTGCCTTGATATGCTTCAATTCATTCCGTGCCTCAGGCTGGGGCAGTCCGTATTGATAATCCATGAAAAAATGACGGAGCGAGTCGCCAATACGGCCATTCCATTGGTCATCATTTTGTACCACCACCAAGATTTCTGATGTGCCGCCAGTCGAGCGGTCTTTCTTTCTTGTACGAGTTTCCTCTGAACATGACACCATAATGCAGGCGATCATGAGGACAATTGCGGTTTTAAGGTAATGTTTCATATATGTCTTTTTTTGCTGGTTGCAAACAAACGGCTTACAACCTGGTTATTTCTTGATTTTCAATTTCTGTCCAACTTTGACGGTGTTGCCTTTCAGCCCATTCCATTTCTTAAGGTCGCTGACAGTGCAGCCGTATTTCTTTGCGATTGAGCTGAGGGTCTCACCTTTTCTCACGGTATGCGTCTTGACTTTGGGCATATTTGACGTCTTTTTGTTGACACTGCTTTTCGAATTACTGCTTTTCGTTGAATTACTCACCTTAGTCATAGGAGAACCCGAACGATAGATGGTGAGTCGTTGTCCAACATGGATCGTTTCCCTTTTCAGATGATTCCAAGCCTTGATATTCGCTACCGTGACATGATACTTCCGAGCTACACTACCCAGACTCTCGCCTTTTTTCACCACGTGGACAAAGCTATTACTTACTTCTTCTTCCTTCTCCTCGATGACCTCACGTGTCTTCTCCACCTTACTCACGTAGGAATAGATACTGTCCTCAAGCTGTGTAAACCTCAAAGTATATTTCGTCGGCATGCGCAGCGAATAGGGATAACTCCTCGTGCCAGGGATGATGCGCTTGGTGTATTGTGGATTGAAGAAAACCAAATCTTCCATCGGTACGCCAAGGCATTCGTTGATTTGGCTGAAGCTTACGCGATCATGCACCATCACGGTATCAGTGCCGTGTAGCAGCAAACCTGGATTCTGTGGATAGAGATTGTGTTCAGCGGCGTAGTTCATCACGTAAGTCACGGCAATGAAAGCAGGCACATAGCCTCGGGTCTCTGCCGGCAAATAAGGCCAAATGGCCCAATAATTCTTAGTGCCATGCGCTCTCACAATGGCTTTGTTGACCGTTCCCGGACCCGAATTGTAGGCGGCAAGCACCAAAAACCAATCCTCATATCGCGCATAAAGGCTCTTCAGATATTGGCATGCGGCCTCTGTTTCCTTTTCAGGGTCGAAACGGTCATCAACAAGTGTGCTCACCCTCAGGCCATATTCGGCACCCGTGCCTCGCATGAACTGCCACAAGCCCTTGGCACCTGCCTTTGAACCTGCAGTGGGATTCAGTGCCGACTCCACCATGGCGAGATACTTCAGTTCCAAAGGAAGATCATATTTGGAAAGATATTCCTCAAACATCGGGAAATAGACATAAGAAAGGCCCAACATACGACTTGATTGCTGACGGCGGCGATTGGCATAAAGCTCGATAAACGATTTGACATGGCTATTGTATGTCAGAGGAATAGTGGTCTCATAAGCCAATGTCTGGATACGCTTCATATAGACACTATCGTCGTATGTCGGAATTTCATCTTTGCTGAATCCGTATTTGTTCCAGATTGCAGTGTCAATGTCGAGATACACATCCCTAAAAGTACTAAGCGTACTCACCATATTAAGCATCTCCATCACCGTCGATTCCTCGACAACATCCTTACCTGAATTCAAATCATTGAGCCTTCGTTCACCAAGTTGAACATCAAGACTGTCATATTCGGGTTCATAGACTTGTGCGAACAAGGTCGCTAAGGGGAAAAGAACAAATAATGCAATAAGCTGTATACGTTTCATTTGGGATGAAAAATTATAATGGGTGAGACTCTTTTTCAAAGAAAACGCAAAATTATCAAAAATCGTCTATAGGGAGCAAAAAAATACTACTTTTGTTTTTTAAAACTAAAACTCCTCCTATGGAAAACGAACGAAACATTGACAAACTAGCGGGTTACATCATCAAACTGGGTGGTTTAGCCATCGTTTTGGCCTTATGCTGGTATTTCAAGAACGTGATCATTTACATCATAGCTGCCTTTGTGGTCTCCATGATTGGGCGACCGCTCATGCAATTGATGCGAAGGATAAAAATCAAGGGGAAGAGCGCTCCCGACTGGCTTTTGGCTGTGCTCGCCCTCATACTTATCTTTTTCTTTCTGGCGATGATTATCACTCAAATGATTCCTTTGGTATCCAACATCGTCAGGGATGCCTCGGCCATTGAAGCAAGTAGTTATTTCGATTCAAATCCCATCGACAAAACGAACGATTGGCTCATTAGCATGTTTCCCAATCTTGGCTATGATTTCGACCTTTCCGAACTTATCTTGGGAAAAATCAGGGAATTGGTTGATTTCGGAAAGGTTAGCGGCATTGTGGGGTCGATGGCTTCTATGGTCACCAGCGCTTTCGTCGCCATATTTGCCATTGTGTTCATCTCGTTTTTCTTCCTCAAGGAAGAAGGCCTGTTTGGGCGAATCATCTGTGCCTTTGTTCCCGACAAGCACGAACTGACCTTAAACAAAACAATGAGCGAAATCAAGCAGCTGCTATCGCGTTATTTCGTGGGTCTGGTCATCGAGATGTTTGGGGTGGCTTTGGCCGACTTCCTCGGTCTGTGGCTCATCGCACGACTCGACTTCAGCTATGCCATCGGCATTGGCTTTATCGCCGGACTGCTCAACGTGATTCCTTACGTTGGACCGCTTATCGCTGACGTTATCGGTATCGTTTTTGGCATCATTTTGAAGCTGGGCATAGGTGCTGGCTTGGATGTCAACATCTGGATTTTTGCTCTTATCATCCTGATTATCATGTTGGCTGCCCAACTCATCGACAACTTCATCTACCAACCTCTCATCTACTCGACGAGCATCAAGGCGCATCCTTTGGAAATCTTCATCGTGTTGCTCATGGCGGGCCATATTGGAGGCACGGTCGGTATGCTTGTTGCCATTCCCGCATACACTGTCGTGCGTGTCATTGCCATCAGGTTCTTCTATCGCTACAAAATCATCCAACGGCTTGTGCCCGACTTGGAGGAGGAAGATAAAATTATTGAGAATATTGATTGAGTCTTTTCTGGAACGCCAGGCGTTCGTTACCATCCAGAAGATAAATGATGCCACAGTATTGATAGCCATGTTTTTCCAAGCCTTTGCGCATGATGATATTGGCCTCGTGCGTATCGATACGGATGTTATCCACATGGCTCTCGCAATAGTCCAAAAGCGTGTCCAAGCTGCCATGTGATTCAGGCGTGCTGGCAATACGATGGATGACATAATATGGCTCATCGTCAAGCCACTGGCCATTGTCAATCTTATTGTAAGTCACTTCCGGACTGGGCAGCAAGGCAAAAGTGCCGACAATATTTCCTGTCTCATCAAGCATCACATGGCTTCCACCCTGCTCGATGTCTTTCTTGAACATATCGTCGCGAGGATAGCCGTCAGGCCATTGGAAGGTGTTACCATAGCTACGCATGATTTCGCGGGCTTGGTCGCGGAGATTGAGGATGGTCGGAAGGTCGGCCAAAGTCGATTTGCGGATGGTGTAACTCATTTTGCACCGAGTTCAAAAATCGTCAAATCAGCCACTTTCATGTCCACCACTTGAATCAAATCTTGTGGGTTGAGTTTGAACTGAAGGCCTCTGACACCTGCACTGACATAGATGTAATCAAACAGCTCACAAGTCTCGTGGATGAAGGTCGGGAACTGTTTCTTCATACCCACGGGCGAGCAGCCACCACGGATGTAGCCCGTCAAGGGCAGCAGTTCCTTCATCGGAATGAGGTCGCAGCTCTTGTTGCCCGTGGCCTTGGCGGTCTTCTTCAGGTCGAGTTCGTCGTTGCCTGGGATGACGCAGACGAAATACCCGATTTTGTCGCCTTTCAGCACCAGGGTTTTGAACACCTGGTCAATGTCCTCACCCAGCTGGTCGGCGATGTGCTGCGCCCCGAGGTCGTTTTCGTCCACCTCGTAAGGAATCAACTCATACGCAATCTTCTTCTGGTCGAGGATGCGGCAGGCGTTGGTTTTATTGATTTTTTCTTTGGGCATTAACTCAATTATAATTCTTGAACAGGTTATTATAATACAGATTGAGCGGGTCGAACATTAAATCCCAATTCTCGCCCCAAACGAGATTACCTTACTCCAATTTATAATCGAGGAAGCGAACTGGGTCATGATATTGGTCATACTGCGGATGTGGCCGTTTGATGAAATACGGCTC
>JAEEGK010009458.1_pt1 | contig 22761 bp, 26 predicted proteins | sample 8958771 | NCBI WGS metagenome assembly JAEEGK01 (sample SAMN16246547, study PRJNA631951) | gut metagenome | biome: gut microbiome; feature: rumen; material: SC-attached | host: Bos | place: Iran: Karaj | collected 2018-10 | reverse complement strand
CACCTTTGCTGATTTCAACCGCGAACATGAAAGGTGTCTGGCTTTCCTGAAGAACGCTGTATCAAGCAGCAAGGCCAGAAGAAAAATTGTCGTAACCCATCATGTCCCATCCTTCCAGATGCAATGCCCCAAGTTTACCGATAGCCAAGCTAACGGAGCTTTCACGGTTGAACTGGAAGACTACATCAAGGATAGCGGCATCGATTACTGGATATATGGCCACTCCCACTACAACGTGGATGTCGAGATAGGCAATACCAAATGTGTGTCCAATCAGTTGGGGTATGTATTTCATGGGGAGCATGAATCATTCGAGCCAGGTAAATATATCGAAGCATAACAACCCATGAAATTCTCCATGATATGTTCACTCAGTTCTCTGAAATTTCTGCTCGATTCATCCAGGCGGACAAGTCAAAGGGTGTAAAACGCTTACTTTTTTCGCCACAATATATTGAGCATAAAATATCAACATTTAACGAAATATTCAACCGAATGAAAGAATATAAGCACATTTTATATAATTTTAGAAAGGTGCCAAGCCTTTTCAAAACTGGCTTAATCACTATGTTTTCGCCTATTTTTAACCTTCTTGAAGCATATTGCCATTTAATAAATGTTAAATACGTTAAAAATGAGGTTTTTGAAAATTATTTTGAGCAGTTTTAGCACTTTTCTATCGTTTAAAGGCTAAATATCTGATAATCAATGTTTTCGATTTCTTGCGTGGGAAAGTAGATTTTGCGTGGTAAATGAAAGCTTACTCCTCCTTGATGTCATCAGGCCACCAGAACTGTTGCAGTTCGTGGATGATGTCGTCCCAATCCTGCATGGTGAACGTACCTTCGCCCATCATCATGATGGTCATGGTGATGTCGTTATAAGTGCGGTAGACATTCGTGTCCCGAAATCCGTTGCGGAGATAGAAATCGTGACGGTGTTTATGTTGGTCAATATTCTCACAGACTTGTGTCGGACTCTCCATGTCCAAAACGAAAGGCTGCCCCTTATATCGTTCAATCAGTTGGGAGAGGATCTTCTGGCCATAGCCTTTGCCTCGTAGTTTCTCTTGCACTGCAAAGTACCAAAACCAGTTGAATGACTTACGTGGATAGACGATGGTGAAGCCGATGAAGGTTTGACCTTCGGTCGAGTTCTCTCGCGAATCGACAGAGTTCAAGCAAGTTTGACTTTGCTCTCGCTGCTCCATCACTTCTCCATCGTAGTAAGCAGTGAAATCCAACGGCATTTCCTCAACTAGGCGCATCAAGTCCTTCCAAGGGATTTGTTCGTCTTCAGGGAATGCCGTTTCATAGAGTTGCTTTATCTTTTCGTCAGCATTAGCTACTGTTATCTGGATGGTTTGCATGATTTCTTCTTGTATTTGGCTTTTACTATCTTGTATGAGTTTCGAGTCAGTTCCTGAAGGAGGTCATCTGGAGCATTGCCTGGATCTATACCAATCCAATGCTTAGGTGATTCGTTGAACGGCTTGCCTATGCAATCATACCTTGCCTTCAATTCCTCGATGCGTTCTGGCTGACATTTGAGTGTAATCACGCTGTAATTATCACAATCAAAGAATGAGAACATGTGGCCATGAACGTAGAAAACCAACACGCCACTGGCATGATGAAAAGCCGTGAAAGGCAGTTTCTCTTCCACGTCTTCGCCCAAGGAAAGGCAATACTCACGATAGTCTTCTATGTTCATTCCTTTCTTTTCCCACACTGCTTATCAGTTTGTCGTCGATAATTATCTTTCTTGTTGTCTATGATCAGTTTCAATATAATGTCAGATGGCCTACAAGTTCTTCTACAGTCTGCCAATAATCTGTATCAATCATTGTAATCTGCTCACCATTTCGAGTAAAAGCATCAATGTGGTATTTATTGTCTAACTTCAAAGATTCTATAGTATAGTCTGTGTCGTACGACCTCTTTTCTATGGTAGAGGCATTGCTCATTATCTCATCTATGTGAGTTTCAATGTAAGCATCCGACATTGCAAGGCAAATAAACCTGATTGACTGCAAATATTGCTCACTGAAATCATTACGCCAACCAGAAGGGATATAACAGCCCTCTACAATAAGATTCTGATGATTCTCAATGACAGTCTTCACCATTTCACACACAATAGGCCAAAGCTCATCCGTGATGTCATCATCGTCTTCTGGAGTAAGGTTAGTCTTGCCGCTTCGAATCATGCCCATTTTCAAGTGATCTATAGACAGATATGGATACTTGTACTTTTCAAGCAACCGTTGTGCCAAAAATGTCTTGCCCGTATGTGATGCACCTGTTATTAAGATAACCATAATTACTATTCTGAAATCTTTCTGATTAACGATAAATCACCACTTGACAAGGCTTTGAAATTGCGTTCTATCTTCTCTATGTCCCAATCCCACCATTTCAGTTGCAGCAGATAGGCGATGAATTCGTCGTCAAAACGCATCCTGACCACTCGGCAGGGATTTCCCACGGCAACAGCGTATGGAGGAATGTCTGAGGCAACAACAGAGTTGGCTCCGATAATTGCTCCGTCACCTATGTGAACGCCTGGCATGATGGTAACATGCTGGCCAATCCAGACATCATTGCCCACAACGGTATCACCCTTCAGAGGCAATTCATCTTTCACTGGAGCAATGGCACTTCCCCAGTCGCCACCAATGACATAAAACGGATAGGTTGTCACACCGTCCATCCTATGATTGGCTCCATTCATGACAAACTCCACACCCTTGGCAATAGCGCAGAATTTGCCAATAATCAGCCGGTCACCTATGAAGTCGTAGAAATGAGTGACATGCTTCTCGAACTGGTCAGCACCATCCACATCATCGTAGTAGGTATAGTCGCCGATGATGATACGCGGGTTCTTCACCACGTTCTTGATGAAGCAGAGGCTTGGAATCTTCGGATTCGGAAAAGCCTCATTGGGGTTGGGTCTATTATTGATTTCCATAAATTCCGATTTATCTGGCTGCAAAAGTACAAATTTTCTACGGCTTTTCCTTCAAAAGCTGTGTCAAACTTACTTTTCTTTTCAAAGATTAACCTTGTTGACTGCATCAATGTATCTGTTTTCAATACATAAGAACCAAATCCGTTTTTACTTTGCTATGAACACCCCCTTGAAACACGTTTCTTAGCCCATATTTTTTCTTTCCCTTTCTTCAATCATGGAACATACCCATGAAGGACGAAAGGAGGGAAGAATAAATGAGTGTGCCATCACTCAACATTTTGAGGTTATGGAACATGAACAATCGGCGAAAAGTTGGCTTAAAAAGTGTAAATTCACTGTTAAAAAGTGTTTAATGAAATTTGCCGAAAAATGCGTTTTAGAGCATCAAAAACGAACGATTTATAAGCCCAAAATGTCGGGAACACAGGGCTGGATTTTGACGTATTTCATCATTTTACCTATTTACTTAACACTCTGTGTATAAATCGGTTAAGTGTAATTATTTGCCATTATATAGCGATGACATCGCCATGCCGCTCATCAGCTCGATGCTGAGCGTGTCCATCATGATTATTTCAGGTGGCATCGTCATCACAGGTATTGCCAAAGGGCAGGGCGACGAAGCACGGGCGAAAGGCTACACTTCGCTTACCTTTGTCACCTTGTTGGTCACCATTGCGGCGCTATCCGTTTTGGTCGGTCTTTTTCTCAAACCTTTGTGCTATTACCTTGGCAGCAACGATGAGGTATATCCTTTTGTCCGACAATATCTTGGCATCATCGGTTGTGGCTTCATCTTCTACTGCATCCCCAATTTCACGGAGGCCTTCACCCGCCTCAACGGGAAACCCAACTGGGTGTTTGTCAGCGGTGTCATTTGCTGCGTGGTGAACATCGTCTTGGACTATTTCTTCGTGCTGCGTTTTGGCTGGGGTGTGGCCGGAGCCGCGATAGCCACCTGCGTTGCCAACACCACGGCGGCTTTGGTGCTGTTTCGCTTTGTCCGTTTCGGCAAGATGATGGGTGGGCGCAAGGAAATCAAGAAAGTGTTTTTCAACGGCTCGTCCGAGATGCTGACCTCGGTTTCGGCAGCCGTAACGACCTACATCTTCAACCTTGTGCTGATGCGTGAGATTGGTACTAAGGGCGTGGCGGCGTTCACCATCGTTTGCTATCTCAATTTCATCGTCAACATGTCGATTTTCGGGCTGTCGCAGGCCATGTATCCCTTGATGTCATACAGCGTCGGTGCCCAAAACCATAGAAGGGTCAAGTCGCTGTTGGCCAACGCCTTGCTTCTTGGAGGAGGCATCGGCATTGGGGTCTATCTGCTCGTTTTGGTTTTCAAGCACGGCATCGCAAGTGCCTTCAGCAACGGCGACCTGGAGTTGCAGACGCTGACCACCGTGGCGACCACCTACGTCACGCTACATTATTTAGTGTCGTTCGTCAACATTGTGGCTTGCAGCTTCCACACCGCCATTGAGCGGCCCTTGGAGTCGGTAGTCATCGCCCTCTGCCGAAGCATCGTCTTCGTGCTGATTCCCATGTTTTTGCTCACCCCCATCATAGGTCAAAAGGGCATCTGGCTCAGTATGCCTATCGCTGAAGTGATGACATTGATGGTCAGCATTCCGCTGGTGCTGATTTCATTGAGACGATTGACACGAAAGGCTTAAAACCATTCTATAAACAATTAATAAACAAATTGTTATAACATGATAACCCTCGACGCCACCAATATGTGTTCCCATTTGCAAAAGAAGCTGTTCAATGAGAATGGCGAGTACCATCATCTTTGGTTGGCCATGCAAGAAGACAAAGAACTGACTGCTGTGGTTCGTTCGCGGCAGCTCCACATCTATCGCAATGGCAAGAAAGTGTTGGTATTGGCTGGGAAGTCTGCTCCGAAGATTATCAGGGAAGATCCGATTTGTGAGATGATAGCTGATTATGTTTAGAAATTAGTTTGATTTCTAAACAGATTCACCTATCTTGTTCTCTGAAGGTAAAGCTAGTTTCTGTATTTCGTTCCAATAGAAGAAAGCCTCGATATTACTTTTCTTGAACTTATTGAACTTCGTGGGCAGTGGTTCAGTGATAGTCGCATCAGCCAACTGTTGTTCGCTGCCTGGAGCGAAGTGGTGTACCTCTGTTATGCCTTTCTCGATGAGTTTGCTGAGATAGGCTGTCTTGGAAGCATTGACAATCGCATGGTCGAGACCATAGTTATTTACACTATGGATGAAATTACGTACCTTTCCCATGCCGGTTTGGATTAACCGAAACTCTTCGGGATTCTCCAATCCTCTGAGACAGATACAACGGGATGTGTTAAAGATGTCGTCGAGTACATCTTGCACCCTTGAAGGGTCTGCCTTGCGATAGAGCAGCTCAACGGAGGCGAACTTACGGAAAGTGTTAGTTGTGATAGTCAGGTCGTTTGTCAAATCGAACAAGGAGGCAATGTCGAACAACTGCTTGTTGATTTCCATAGAGCAATCTTTATCTCCTTTGAAGAACGGGATGCCAGTGGTATGCGGTGCAAAGGCTGTTAGTTTGTCGCCAAGCATGTCTTGGTAGCTGGGAAGGTTGACCATGACAGGATTGCCCTCAGTTTTAAGGAAAGGGCTTTCAATTGGAAGTGACACCACTTGGGAATAGTGATTATCCTCAAACAGAACATCCAGTAGAATTTTGTCCTGTTTTCCTCCCTCTGGATAAGACACTTGATAGTTGTATTTTGCGTGTTTCTTTGGAATGTCGGAACGGGAGATGCGTTCTACCAGTTCTACCTCGCCGAAACCATATTCTGACGAATAGACCTTTAGATAATCTTCTATCTGTGTACCTGGCGGACATATTATATCTACATCTATTGAGAGTCGTTTGGCACTATTGAGGTGCAGCATCTCGGCGGTGCCGCCTTTGAATAGTAGTGGGCAACCTGAGCGTACTAATGCTTCAAGTAATGAAAAGGCTCTGATAGTCTTTTCAGCCAGTGCGATGTCTTTCACGTTATTCTCTTTGGCAACTTTTTCAATCCATGCCAAAGTTCTGCTATCTGGATGTATCATGATTCGATTGAGTTAATGATTTTGAGGATCTGGCCTTTACGATGGCGACGTGCGGCATAACGGAGTAAACGGCTGCTATTTACATTGTGTCTGCTGAAGGCTTCCTCGTAAATTGTGTAAAGCTCAGCACCTTGGGCGAAAACAAGTTCCTTATCCCCTGCGGCATCCACAAGGATTTTTTCCAATGTGGGTACAGGCGTATCGTTTGCCATAATTAAGGGAGCTTCGTTTACTAATAGGCGAACGATTAGGAGTTTGTCGGTTGTGATGTACCTCTCACATTCCTGTTCTGTAGGGTTCAGTAGTATGGACATAGAAGGGCCATCCCCTTGCAAGAAGTTGAAAAACGATTCCATTGCAACTCGCTCCACATCAATAAGCGTCATTCCCAAGGCTGGAATGTGACGCATATATGGAACCAAAACAGAAGGCTTCCATACACAGAAATCAGCGAAAGGGAATCTTTCCTTTATTTGTTTGGCTATGGACTGTTCTTCTTCAGAAGGCCTATAGATGAAAATTGTTTTTTCTTTCTCGGGAAGTGCATACAGACCGTAGCCAGCCTTTACCAGCTTACCTTGCTCTACAAGACGTTTAAGCAGCACATGGGCTGATGCTTCAGATATATTGTTGGTAGCCAAAAACTGCATCAGGTCACGTCTGCGGAAGGGTTGCTTCTGTAAGGAAGCATAATTTAATATCTGATCTACTATGGTCATAATGCGTATTTCGTAATATGGGCGCAAAGATATAACAAATTTGGCAAATATTGGGTATTTTTGCCAAAATAGTTATAGGTTTCTATACGGGAAATAGTGGTATGGAACACTGCTGTCCTTATCCGTTGGAAACATTTTCACGGAACGGCTACATCTTGGGATACGGCCATCCTAATATGAATACCCGACATTGCATATCGGGGTGTGGTAGGATCAAGCAGCCATGTCATGCCGACGCTGGCATGTGCGATGGCGGGCATCTATGGCTGCGGCATACAGGAATCCGCCTATCCTAATATGAATACCCGACATTGCATATCGGGGTGTGATGGGGTCGTCCTTTCAGGACTTGGCCTGACGCATTGTCATCGTCAGCGAGCATTATGATCATGATGCCTATAGCCCTCCCGTTTATTCTTTATTTCTTAAAGTCAAACACCATGACAGCCATCTTTATTTCGTCTGACGAATCAGTTAGATGAAAAGAATAGTCAAACCAACCGATATCACTTTGCTTGATCATTTTCACGAAATTAGGGTGTTGGGGTATTGATTCCCGAATTGATTGAATGACAGTTTGAATTGCGGTGTCTTTGTTGAAAATCAGCAAAGCTGTCTTAGAGTCTCTCCATGTCAGGTAACTGAGAAGTTGGTCGATGGCTTCATTCAATTTCTTAGCCCCCTTCCATACCTTGCACTCAGCTATAAAAAGAATGTCATTCCCATGCTTTACCATGATATCTGTTTTACCTACATGGTTGAATGATTCACCTGTTGACGAAAAGCTGGTGAAAGATGAAGACAATTGGGTTAGGAAATGTTCTCTAATCGTTTCCTCGTCTTGGTTTTCAATGGTTTTGGGATAGCGTTCAATGCTTTTGCCTGGGGAAGATAGTTATTTGGTACAAGAACTTTTCTACTCCGCCCCTGCCGCGACGATGACGCAGCGGCACTTTTAAATCCATTTCGAAAGCCATTGTGGTTTATTGCCATCTTCAGTGCGATATTGGGCAAACAGAATGGGGTTACAAAATTTGAATCTGGTTAAAGCGCGACCTCTTTGGGCGAACGGTATTTGGCCAAACGGGTGAACGAATGGATAAAAAGCCCAAAAGAGTATCAAAAACACTTGCATTTATGTAAAAAATGTGTTTATCTTTGCATCGTTTTACTTTAAAAACAGTCGTAAACCCGACTAAAATTAAAATGAATGCCGAGTTATGAATATTGCAAGAAATGATTATGTCGCACAATTGGTGGCCAAAAGTTGGAATGGCAAAGTGAAGATTATCACTGGGATTCGTCGCTCCGGTAAGTCTTACTTGTTATCTCATCTATACAAACAATATCTGCTTCAGAACGGAGTGGGAGAAGATTGTTTTGCGGAGATAGATTTGGAGTTGAAAAGCAATATTGCCTATCGTAATCCGAATACGTTGTATGAGTATGTCATGGAAAAGTGCAAAGACAAGCAACGCAAGTATTATGTCTTTATTGATGAGATACAATTGTGCGCCAAAGTCAGGAATCCGGATGTAGATGCCTCGTCGGTGCCCGAAGAAGACCAGGATTTGCTTTGTACGACATTTTATGATGTCTTGAATGATTTGCGCACACAACCCAATATGGATGTGTATGTAACTGGCAGCAATTCCAAGATGCTTTCCAAAGACATTGTAACCAATTTTCGCGACCGAGGAAGCGAAATCAAGGTTTATCCATTATCATTTGCGGAGTACTATGCTTTTGCTGGATTGGAGAAATCTGATGCTTTGGAACAATACATGACCTTTGGAGGAATGCCTCTTGCTGTGTTGGAGACAGACGAAAACGAAAAGCAAAAGTACCTTGCCGATTTGCATAAAAACGTGTTTGTTAAAGATATAGTTGAGCGTTACCACTTGAAAGATGATGTGGTTATTGATGCTCTGACGAATGTGCTTTATTCGTCGGTGGGTTCACTGACCAATCCACATAAATTAGTGAATACCATCGGTACAATGATGTCGTTGAAGACAACAGATCCAACTATTAAAACATACTTGGATTATTTGGAGGATGCCTTTCTCTTTGCTGTGGCAGAGCGGTACGATGTAAAAGGCAAGAGGTATTTTGAGAATATCAAGAAATACTATGCTATGGACTTGGGGTTGCGCAATGCTCGCCTCAATTTTCGTCAGCTGGAACGCTCGCACCTGATGGAGAATATGATTTACAACGAATTGATTCGTCGAGGCTATCGTGTGGATGTGGGTGTTGTAGAGGTTGAACGGATGATTGACGGCAAGCGGAAGCAAGTGCAATATGAGATAGATTTTGTGTTAAATAAAGGTTCGGAGAAGATTTATGTCCAGTCTGCACTCCACGTTGATACCGCTGAAAAAAGAGAACAGGAATCTTTTTCGTTGCGCAATACCCGCGATTCGTTCCGTAAAGTTGTCATATTAGACGGCAATGCCCGTCCCTGGACTGACGAAGACGGAGTGAACTATATGGGTGTGATACCATTTATGCTGAACCCCAATCTGGTGCGCTTTTAAGATGGTTGATTGTATCCAACAATTTGGGCAAGGCTATTCGGGGTTGGGTGTAATGGTTAAGACTCATACCCAAATCACAAGCAAAATGTCATCTTACGCGAAGCTCCTAATACTCTTGCCAACGTTGATGAAATGGTCGGCCACACGCTCGGCGTTTTGTGCCAATGAGATGTATTCGGCACCAACTTGAGGTGTGCATTGTCCCGCTACAAGCCGCTGGATATGTTGCGACTCCATGGTCTCCGTGAAACTATCAATCTGTTCCTCAATCTGATAGGCATATTCAAGTGCCGTAAAGTCAAGGTCGTGGTAGGCTTTCATGACTTCGTGGTAGAGCGCCGTAATCTTCCGCGCCATCTCCTTGATTTCCAGAACGGCAGGCGCAGAGAACGTTTCATTTTGGGTTTTAAGGCTTTCCGCATATTCCACAATGTTTTCGGCATAGTCGCCGATGCGTTCCAGGTCGCTCACACTTTTTACGCTGCAACTCAGGTACTTACTATCCGTTTGGCTAAGCGATTTTGCAGAAAGCACCGCCACATATCGGGTCAACTCACTGTTTAAGAAGTTGAGTTCGTTTTCAGTCTTCTTGAACTTTTCCAAGTCACTGAAATCCAATGTGGTAACGATATGGATGGCACGGCAGAAGTTGTCGTGGGCCAACGCACCCATATTTTCGACTTCGGCCTTCAACTGCCTGACTGCCAAGGCGGGTGTCACCAACATGGAGTCATCAAGGAAATGCAGATGAAACTTGTCGTCGCGAAGCTCGTAGACATCGTCAGGGATGATGCGGCACACCAAGCGTACCAGACCATTGGTCAGCGGCAAGGCGACCAAGGTGGTGCAGACATTGAACACGGTATGGAACATGGCTAACTGCACCTGTGGGGCGTGTGGGAACATAGTCTCAAACATCTTCCCGAATCCCCAATCTCCTTGGGTGAAAAGATGAAGAAGCAAGGCGATAAGCAAAAACAACACGACACCCATCACATTGAAAAACAGATGGATGAGAGCTGTCCGTTTGGCGTTTCGACCACTGGTCATGCCCGCCAGAATCGCCACCACGCATGAACCAATGTTGGAACCCATCGTGAGGAAGATGCCTTGGTCGAGCGAGAGCAGCCCCGCCACCACCATGGTGATGGCGATGGACGTCAGCACCGATGACGACTGGATGATGGCCGTGAGCAAAGCGCCGATGAAAACAATGAGCAAGGGGTTACTGATGGTGGCCAAAAACTGCTTCACCGAATCCAAGGCGGCGAATTCATCCATGGCGCCCGACATGATGCCGAGACCGACAAACAGCAAGCCGAAACCTGCCAGGATGCTTCCGGTTTGTTTCCATTTATCACGCTTCGAGAACATCATCACAAAGGCCCCTATGCCAGCCAAGGCGGAAAAGAGCACTGTTGTGGAGATGCCATGGCCGCCAAACATGCCCAAGGCCACCAATTGCGCGGTGACCGTGGTACCGATGTTGGCGCCATAGATGACCGTGGCGGCCTGCGCGAGCGACATGATGCCCACGTTCACGAAGCCGATGACCATCACCGTCACCGCGCCCGAGCTTTGGATGGCAGCCGTGCCCACCGTGCCGATGCCCACACCGAGCCACTTGCTATTCCCCATCTTGGCAAACAGCCGCTTCAAGCCTGCGCTGCTGGCACTTTCAAGGCTGGAACTCAACATCTTGCAGGCCACCAAAAACACCCCGATGCCTGCGATTAGGGTCAAAATTGCGATAACAATGAGCATAAGCATAAAATTGTAAAAGCGGCCAACGATGACGCATTGACCGCTTTCGTTATAAAGAAAAAAGTTGACTTATCAGATAAAAAAAGATGGTACGAACCGTAGTCCGCACCATCTTTTATGTTTTTCGTAATGATATAATTATGGCTGTCGGCCAAGTTTTTCCTTGGGACATAACGCCTCACCTGTCCAAGACGTAAAGCCGCCGAGCATAGGTTTTCATCTTGTTTGGCGCCTAAGGTTAAAATTGGGCATAGCTCACATCTGCTTTGAAACCCTTCCGATGGACTATTGAGCAAAAACTCCGAATCCTCGTCTTCGTCAAATTCATCACCATCAAATGACATACTGGCCTGTATTTCAGTTTGTTCCATAACAAATATATCCTCTTGAGCCGTACAGGTAAGGTCAAGAAAGAACAGACCCATCAGGATGAGGGCGACGACAGAAACGTATTTTCGGAAAAAGTCAATCATGTTTGTACTTAGGAATAACGGATAAGTACTGGAATTATTGTTGGATTGAGCATAAAATCATGCCGTTGTTCAATCATTTCTCCTGAATTTCTGCGGACTCATTCCTACTGCCCGACGGAAAAACGTTCCGAAGTGGCTTTGGTTTTGGAAACCGAGTCGGTCGGAAATCTGCTGGACGGAGAGCGTGGAGGTCAGCAGCAGGGACTTGGCCTTTCGGACCAGGCAATCCGTGATGTTGTCGCCCGCCGTTCGCCCCGTCACTTGCTTCACCGCATTGGAGATATAGACTGGCGTAAGGTGAAGTGCATCGGCGTACCACTTGATGTTGTGGTGCTCGTGACAATGCATATCGACCAGCGAGAGAAACTGCCCTGCCAATTCCTCGGAACGCGAAAACGGTTTTTGGGAGGAGAGACTGTTGGCATGAAATTCATAAAGGAAAGACGAAAGCGACTGGATCAGCTTTATTATGGTTGTCCGCCTCCCTTGGGATTCCTTATGCATCAGAGTCTCCATGAGGTCAAGATAGCGCATGATGGTCTGCATGCTTGCCTCGTCAAGCTGTGCTGCAGGACGGGCATAAGCGTAGTGTACGTTGTCGTAGTGTAATGAAAGCGACAGCTCTTCGGCAATCACCGGTGAAAACGAGAGCAGGCGAACCTTAAGGTCGGGGCTGCTGCTGTTATAATGCAACACATGGTCGTTAAAGATGTAAACGGCGGCAGGTGCTTTCATCTCGAAATCGACCATATTAATCTTTCCACTGAGCGTGCCTTGCGTGACAAACAGGACGGCATAATGACTGGTGCGGAAGTATTGTGGCATGCCTTCCTCGGCGTAATTCCCGATTTCAGCCATTTGTATCTCATTGTTTTTCCATGATGTACGCTTTATGATGCTCGACGAATCGCTCAAAATAGGCAAACCATCGTTTCTATTTTTTTCAATAAACATACGCCAATATCTATTAGAATTTCATTTTAGAACAATTTGTGATAAGGTTTAAAAGATTGATTTTTTAAATAATGCTGCAAAAATAAACAATAATCAAATTCGGAAATATATAAAATAGAACATATTTTATCGTTTTAAGGACACTATTATCATACAAAAGGGGGTTACCTTTGCAACTTTATTTTTTTACACCATCCTTTATGAGAATCCTCTTTGTGATAGACACTTACGATACCAACAATAATGGCACCAGCATTTCAGCACAGCGTTTTGCGGCAGAGTTACGCAATCGAGGCCACGAGGTGAAAATCCTAACCGCAGGTGAGCCGGGCGACGACCGTTTCACCTTGCCCACCTACAAGATGCCCATTTTCCAGCCGTTGATGGACAAGCACAACTTCAACTTCGCCTCCAACGAGAAAAAGACCATCCACGAGGCGGTTGAGTGGGCCGACATCATCCATTGTTTCTTGCCGTTCGCCATCGAGATAGAAGCCAAACGCTATGCCGACAAAATAGGAAAACCTTCGACCGCAGCGTTTCACATCCAACCGCAAAACCTATGGTCGTCGGTGGGACTGGGCAAAGTGGATTGGATCCAAAACAGTACCTATATCGGCTTCAGGGATTTCCTCTACAACAAGTTCAGGCACATCCATGCGCCTTCGCAGTTTATGGCTGACGAAATCAAGCAACGCGGTTATACCGCAAAAATCCATGTCATCTCCAATGGCATCCAGGATGCTTTTCTCAAGGCTGGGCATCGCAACATTGACGAGGGAAGGCCTGCCAAGTCGCCCGAGTTTGAAGGCAAGATATTGATCATGATGGTGGGACGCCTCTCGGCCGAGAAACGGCAAGACGTGCTTATTAACGCCGTGCCGCTCTCGAAATATGCCGACAAGATACAACTTGTCTTTGCGGGTCAAGGACCAAAACATGACGAATATGTGGCCTTGGGCAAGGCGTTGCCCCATCCTCCTCAATTTGTCTACAAGCGTCAAGACGAGCTGATTGCCCTGCTGTCGCAAGCCGACCTCTATGTGCACGCCAGCGACATGGAAAGCGAGGCCATCTCGTGCATCGAAGCCTTTGCCACAGGTTTGGTGCCCGTCATTGCCAACTCGGAAGTTAGCGCCACGCCGCAGTTCGCTCTTGACGGACGCAGCCTCTTCAGGGCCGGAAGTCCCAAGGACCTTGCCCGCGCCATCGACTATTGGCTTGACCATCCAAAGGAACGCGAGTATATGGAGAAACTCTATGCCAAAGCTGCCAAAAAATACAGCCTTTCCAACTCCGTGCGCATGTTCGAGGACATGTTGAACGAGGAGATGGAAGACTGTGCGAAACATCCCTCCCAACCATAAAGCCATAAAACCCATGAGACACGAAGCACCGAGATGGGCGTTGCTAACTGTGCTGTTGGCGTTCTCCTTTGCACTCCACGCCCAAGAACAAATAGAATACCTACCTTATGGCAATATGGACTCGTGGACGGTGCGTTACATCAAGGAATCCTTTCTGCTGGGAGGCAAAACCCGCACGCTATATGTCATTGCCAACACCGACACCATCCGCAAAAACAAACCCTACCCATACGACAGTGATGATTCACCCTGGGGAACGAGTAATGCCTACGCCAAGGTGTGCGGGGTGGAGAAAGCTGCCGTTTCGGTCACCCCTGAGCGACGTGGCAATGGATATTGCTGCCGGTTGGAAACCACGCTTCAAACCGTGACAGCCGTTGGCATCGACCTCAAGGCTCTTGCCACGGGCAGTATGTTCACCGGCACCCTTCTTGACCCGATGACGCTGGAAGGCTGCAAAGTGCCGATGAAGACCATTGACATGGGTATCCCATTCACAAAACGCCCATCAGCTCTAATGCTTGATTATAAAGCAATTATACAACAAGACTCGGACATGGTGCGCGCTACAGGTTCCAGAAAAGTGACCAGAATAGAAGGGCGAGATGAGGGCGAAATCGTTTTATTACTGCAACATCGTTGGGAAGATGCCAATGGCAACATCTTCGCCTATCGGGTGGGCACAGCCTCAGAACGTATCACAAAAAGCATTTCTGAGTGGCACAACAATCACCGTCTACCCATCCGTTACGGCGACATCACCCAATCTTCCGACTACAAATCATGGGAAAAACTGTGTAAAAACCGCTTCATGGCGCGCAATTCAAAAGGAAAGATGGTTCCAGTGCAAGAAGTTGGTTATAAAGCGGATGTAGCACCCACCCATCTGATTTTGCAAATTTCGGCAGGCTGTCAAGAGGCGTTTACCGGATGTCCAGGCAATGTGGTTTGGTGCGACAATATTCGGTTGGTATACTGATTGTTTCCATCTTTGAAAGTGGCCGTTGTTCTACTGCCAATGAATGACATCCGCCATTTAAAAAAACCTTATTTTTGCCGAAAATTAAAATTTATGTATAGCCTGAATTACAAAGTAACCACCAGCACCTGCGACAGCGAGGGCAAACTCAAGTTGTTTTCCGCCCTACAGATGATGCAGGACTGCTCGGAAATGTGGCTCGAAAGTGAGCCTGATGTAAAAGAATACTTCGCCCGCGAGAATATGGCGCAACTATTGGCCTCAAGGCAGGTGGAAATCATGCGCGTGCCCAATTTCAAGGAAGAACTGACCGTGACCACCTCGGTCTACGGTATGAAGCCCATGTTCGGTTTCCGCAACACTTTTATTTATGATGCCGAAGGCAAGCCTTGCTACCGCACTTGGAGCATGGGCGCTTTTGTCGACAAGGCCAACGGCAAGTTGAAGCGCGTGGACGATGCCGTGGCCAACTCATTGCTTATCGAGCCGCAATTGGAGATGAACTACAAAGACCGCCGCATCATCCTGCCGAAAGAAGGAGGCAAGGCTTTCGCGCCCATCCCGGTGATGCGCGCCGACATCGACTACAACCGCCACGTCAACAACGCCAACTACATCCGCATGGCGATGGAGCTGCTTCCCGAGGACTTCATCGTGAAAGGTCTTCGCGTGGAATACCGAGTGGCCGCCAAATTAGGTGACAGCCTCACTCCTACCCTTTTCGAAATCGAAAACGGCTTCGTCATCGCGCTTGCCATTGGAAAGGAGGCGAGTGCTATTGTGGAGTTTACTTCAAAATAGACGATTTCTCCAATTCGCGAAAATCCCTTGGAGAAAGTCCTGTGAGCCGCTTAAAATACTTGCCGAAAAACGAGGGCGAGGCAAAACTCAGGTCGTCGCTGATTTCGGAGACCCGTTTTTGGGTGGAGCTAAGTTGTGCCTTCGCATCCATGATGACACAACGCTCTATCCAGTCGGTGGCACTCCGCCCCGTGGCTTCCATGATGACCCGCGAAAGATACTTGGCGCTTTTGCAGAGCCGGCTGGCGTAATACGACAAGTCGCGATGGCGGCGGTATTCCAATTCGACTAAGTTGAGGAAATCCTCCGCCAAATCCGAGGATTGTCCCTCGGCAAGTTTGGGCAACGGCTCCTGATGGGTAATAAACTCCTCCATACCCATAAAAAAGCCTCTCGACAACACTTGTAACGTCTCCAGAATATTAGAGTCTCCTTTCAACAGAATCAACGACTTGCAGAGTTCAATGAAGTTACGAAACGCTATGGCAGCCTCATCGGGGAAAAGGTAATACGGCTTACGTTCCACGCTCTTGGTCAGCCTAAGCGAAGCACCGAGGTTGATGCCTTCGGCAAAATGAGGTGAAACCATAATCATCTTGCCTTTGAAGTCGGGCGACAACGCGCTGCCGCCGATGACCTGACCAGGCAGGATGATGATAAAACCGTTGGATTCAATATTGTACTCCCGCAGGTTGACTTTGCCTTTGGCACTGCCCTGTTCGCACAAGGTGGCGATAATCCAATCGTTCTTGTAGGGATAATTGGCAAAGGGCGACAAAACGGGGTTGTCCAAGATGATGAACTCGTCTTTGGCATTGACGATGGACAACGGATTCTCGATTTCACGATAAAGCTGTTCAGGAAGTTTATTCATGGCTTAATCCTTTTTCAACCACAAAAATAGGTAATTTTTTTAGGTTTTACTTGAAAAAGTGGAAAATCATCCAATTTTTGCGGAAAGCAGACCTTTTCCATAATAAAGTGTTGGCCTACTTTTGCAGCATCATAACCTAAAAAGTTTGTATTATGCGTATCAAATCCATTTTAGCATTGGCACTCGTTGCCCTAGCTATGGCGAATTGCTCGCCTCTGAATGTCACCTCGTTCAACGCCACCTCAAACGGTGTGGAATACAAGTATGAGGTTGTTGTACCTATGATGAATTTCGTCCGTGTTTCAGCAGTTACTCCTGCTGACCAACTGACGGGTGAAGTAGTCGTCCCATCAACCGTCAATTACAACGGCACGAACTATGTCGTTTCCCAAATCGGCAAAAGCGCTTTCGAAGGCTATTCCGGCATTACCGAAATGACCATTCCTTCGACCATTACCGTCATAGAGAAGAAAGCCTTCCGCAACTGCACGGCTCTGCGCGAAATCAACACGCCCCAGCCGCTTTCCACCATTGGCGACTATGCTTTCGAAGGCTGTTCTTCGCTTGAGAGCTATAGTTTGCAGGCTTCGATCTCAGAGTTGGGCGAAGGCTGTTTCCGCAACTGCACGTCGTTGGTCAGTGTCACTTTCCCAACCTCACTGAACAACATCCCAGCAAAGGCTTTTGAGGGATGTTCTAGCATTGAGGAAATCTATATCGACCGCAACATGCTGGCCATCGGCTCCAAAGCTTTCTTCGGCTGCGCTGCCGTGGCAGACCTCACCTGCCTGACGCCCACGCCTCCGACCGCCAACAACAACACCTTTGAAGGCATGGATGCCAACCTACCCGTGACCGTTCCGATGGCCAACATCGAGCAATATCGCACGGCTAATGGATGGAGTTATTTCACTAATTATCAAGGGCAATAGTGATCAGTATCTTTGCCTTTCTGTCACAAACCACCACCGCGAAAGATTACGTGTCTTTTGCGGTTTTTTTGTATTTCGCTTGCAAAAAATGTATCTTTGCATCCTAAATATCGAATAAAATGCCCAATCCAACCAACAAACAAGAACTTGTAGCCGCCATGGCCGACGGCTATGCCAAACTCAACGAACAGATAGCCAAGATGAGCGAGGAAGCCGTATCAGCCCCCTTTGACTTCGCCGCCGACCCGAAGAAATGTGGTGTGCGCTGGCAATACGACCGCTGTCTCCGCGACCTCTTGATCCACCTTCACGAGTGGCAGGTGCTGATGCGCGAGTTTGTGAACAACATCCGCGAAGGTCATCCGCGTGACTACCTGCCCGATGAGTACCGCAAGAACTACCACGAGATGGACAAGATGCTGGTGGAGAAGCACCAAAACACACCTTTGGAGGAAGCCAAACGCCTGCTGCAGGAAACTCATGAGGAGATGCTCCGCCTCGCCGAGAGCTTCACCGAGGAGGAACTCTTCACCAAAGGCTACTACAAAAACACCTACACCACCGATATGGCGGCCTACTTCGTGAGCGTCACCTCAAGTCCTTACGGGCAGGCGGTGAAATTGCTGAAGACGCATCAGAAAAACCACAAATAGTATGTTTAGTAACTAATCAAAACTAAACTACATGTTTTTTGACGCGGGACACGGGACTTCGAGACTTTTTGACCATGACCATTGACCATGACTATGACCGCTTTCACGGGAATGCTGAAATTTCAGCCCTTTGCCGAAACGGTCATGGTCATAGTCACAAGTCATAGTCCCGTAATCTCGCGTCCAATATTCTAGATTCGCATGTTTATTTATTCAAGAAAAGTTGTATTTTTGCAGCGTCTTTTGAATAAAAAGAAATGACCTATTTGGAGTTTAGGGAACAGTGGCACGGGATTGGATGCTTTAATGTCTATCAAATCCGAGCGTGGAACCCGGAGTTCGACAGAAGCAATCTCACACGTTGGGTGAAACGAGGCTATCTGTCGAAACTGCGGCAGGATTGGTATGCTTTCAGCGACTTGAAGGGCAATCCCGAGATGGCACGGTATGTGGCGCAGCGCATCTACACACCGTCATATATTAGCCTGCACTATGCTCTATCGTTCTATGGCATCATCCCCGAGGCCGTGACCGACATCACTTGCGTGACCTCTAACAGAACCACAGCCTACAGCAACGACTTCGGCCATTTCAGCTACCAGACAGTAAAGCCTGGGCTTTTCTTCGGCTTCCGCCAAATGCCCCTATCTCCGCAGGGCAGTTACCTGCTTGCCTATCCAGAGAAAGCCATCGTTGACCTGCTGTATCTCTACCCACAATACAATGCCGCTGAAGCCTTGCTTGAGCTACGTTTCGATGAGTGGTGGATGCGTGAGGAACTCAACAAAGAACGTCTGATGTCGTTTGCCGAACAGAGTGGCAACAAGGCGTTACAAGAACGTGTGAAACTGTTGATTAAAACCTATTCTGAATGATTGACTTGCAGTCCATATTGGTTTATTATCCACCACAAATTGCGGCTAATGCGTCATTCCACAAGCATATCCTGAAGGAGTACATTGAGTTATTGGCTTTGGAACACCTGTCGCAATCGCCTTACGCGCCAAAAATAGTGTTTATCGGTGGAACCAACCTGCGCCTTATCCTTGGGTTGGACCGCTTCTCCGAAGATTTGGATTTCGACTGCAAACAACTGAACGCGGAAGAGTTTATTTCGATGACCGATGCGCTTGTTGAATACCTAAGACTCAATGGTTTGCAAGTGGAATTGCGGGACAAAGAGAATCCCCGACTGACGGCCTACCGCCGCAATATCTACTTCCCAGAACTGCTTTTCGACATGAATCTTACTGGTCATCGTGAGGAAAGGTTTTTGATGAAGATTGAAGACCAAGGCGTGAATTATACCCCGCAAACTGCGATGGTCAGTCGGAACGGTTTCTTCTTTCCCGTGACCGTCCCTTCCAAAAGCACCATGCTCTCGATGAAACTTGCAGCGCTGCTGGCTCGTGCTAAAGGCCGCGACTTTTACGACACCATCTTCCTTTGGCAACAAGTCCAACCCGACTACGATTTCCTCCGTCAACGTTGCGGAATTGGCGACCCGGAAGCATTGAAAAAAGCCATAAACGACAAACTTGACACTGTTGACCTCGTGCAGAAGCAGAAAGACTTCGAACATTTGCTTTTCAACCCGTCGCGCAGTGCGCAGATACTGCATTTCCGGCAGTTTATTGACAGTATGCTATAAAAAGGAATCATAAGACGAAATACTAAAAGCCCATGAATACCAAACCCATTGAACACCCTGATGTCAGCAGCAATGCGTTTTATGAATTCGATGCCGTTATCATCCAAAACGAGGATATGGATGCCGCATACGTCGAGGTTCCTTTCGACATCAAGACACTCTTCGGGAAAGGACGGCTGGCGGTCCATGCCACCTTCGACGGTGTGCCATACGACGGACAAATCGTCAAGATGGGGACGCCTTGTTTCATTATCGGGGTGCGGAAAGACATCCGCAAACAGATTGGCAAGAGTTTTGGCGACAGGGTACATGTGACTTTTTGCGAACGTCAATTAAAACAACAATAAAATGACTAAAACAATTATCATTATGGCACTGATTTGCACTTTAGGAATGGCTTCGTGCCAAGCACAAACACATCAACCTGCACCACCCACGACTGAAGGTGAGGCTGCAACGGTTTATATGACCACCGACATCAGCCAGGAAGGGTTGGTGCGCTTCTATGAAGCCCTAGGCGTGGAGGCTCAAGGTCGCGTGGCGGTGAAAATCTCCACCGGCGAATCATCGAAGAGCAACCACCTGCGCCCCGAATTGATTAAAAACTTAGTGCAAAAAGTGAATGGTACCCTTGTGGAGTGCAACACGGCTTACGGCGGCAACCGTGGCAACACCGAAAAGCACCGTAAGGCTATCGCTGAACGCGGCTACAACGACATTGCCACCGTCGACATCATGGACGAAGAGGGCGAAATGCAGCTACCCGTCAAGGATACCAAACACTTGCAATACGATATTGTCGGCTCACACCTCCAGAATTACGACTTTATGATTAATCTGGCACATTTCAAAGGTCACGCCATGGGCGGCTTCGGCGGCGTGCTGAAGAACCAGTCGATAGGTGTGGCGTCGAGTGCCGGAAAACTCTACATCCATTCCGCTGGCAAAACCCAGACGCATTGGACGATTGCCAACCAAGATGCTTTCCTTGAGTCGATGGCAGCGGCGGCACAGGCCGTACACAACTATTTCAAGCAAGAAGGCAAGGATATCGTGTACATCAATGTGATGAACAACATGTCGGTGGATTGCGACTGCGACGGTCATCCTGCCGCGCCGCGCATCAAAGACATCGGCATTTTGGCCTCCACCGACCCTGTGGCCCTTGACCAAGCCTGCCTCGACCTTGTTTTCAACCATGTCAGCAGCCAAGGCGACGACGCCAAGCCGTTGCAAGAGCGCATCAACAAAAAACATGGCACACATACGGTGGAATACGCCGAACAGATTGGACTTGGGACGCGGAAATATACGATTGTGAGGATAGATGAATAGAAAAACGGCGAATTATTCGAATTAAACGAATTTTATTGAGTTTCAGTTAAATAGAATTATTTGAATCGTTCTCTGTGTTTTGAGAAATCTGGGTACTTTTGCATTTGGAAAAGAATAAAAGAGAATAAAGAAGAATAAAAGAGAGTAAAAATGAATAATCTGTTCACAAATACCACATCATAAATGAAAAAGATCATCATCATCGACGGAGGCCCGCGCGCAACGTTCAACACGGCCTCAATGCTTAAGAAATTCGCTGAAGGAGTCGGTTCCGTCAGCAACGAAATCGAGGTGAAGACCATTCGCCTCTATGCCCTCGACTACAAAGGCTGCATGTCGTGCATGGCCTGCAAAATCAAGGGCAAAGCTTCGCAGGTGTGCAAATACAAGGATGCCTTGACTCCTGTCTTGGAAGAAATCGCGCAAGCCGATGGCCTAGTTTTAGGTTCGCCCAACTATTTTGGGGAGATTACTGGCCAAATGCGGGCTTTCTTGGAGCGTTTGGCCTTCCCTTGGCTCTCCTACAACGACTACAGCATCACCGCCCCGAAGCGGATGCCCGTTGTACTGGTGGAGACGCAAAACGGTGGCGTGGGAGGCAGCAACTGTAACGGCTACGGCACAATGGAGCCTTGCATTGCCAAAGCCCTCGGACAGCCAGAAAAGCTGTTTGCCAACAACACCTACCAAGTAAAGAACTACGCCAATTTCGAGCTGGAAGGATTCTCTGAGGAAGCCAAACGCAAGTATCGCGAAGAGCATTGGGAAGAAGACCTGCAAAAGGCCTTCGATGCAGGAAGACGGATGGCGGAAATAATTATTAAGGTGTGATGAGAAAGCTGTTAAAGACAACTTCTAATAATTGCTTGCAATTATAGTCTCAAATTCGATAAAATTCAAATGATCAGCAAAATGGGAATTCTAAAATTCTGAAATTCTTGATGATTAGAAATCTCTTATTGATATTAGCCTTGGTCTGTTCGTTCAGCCTCTTCGGCCAATCCATCGACACGGTAGCGGTGCGCTCGGCCATCGAGAGACAGTTGACGACCTATCCCGAATCCACCTTGCAGGACATCTACAAGAGTTTCTACCAAGAGCATTTCGGTCCGGGCCATATCATTAGCGACACAGCCTCGGCTCGACGCTATCTGATGCGTGAACTCTCGGAAATGGGCAAAACCCAATCGCCTTATTTTGAGCCTACGGCCAGCCAAGGCGATTATGTCCGCGTCTATCTTTCTGCCATCGCCGACAGCCTGATTACCGCCGAGCAACTCTTGGATGCCTTCGTCAGAAGTGCCAATTTGTGGCAGGAGCCGACCGTCAGTTGGATGGAGAAATGGGAAGCCATCATCAGTATCATCCAAGCGAATAAGATTGAATTAGAAGGCTTTGAGACCGACCTTCCCATGCTGACCGAAGCCGCCCGAAACAACCAAGCCGTGCACCACAGCCGCCGTTACAACGAGGCCTATCACCCGCATTATCGCATCGTGGAGCGCAGTATTTTTGAGATAGAATTAAAACCCTCTTTGAAATAGTATCAAATCCATTGTCAATTATAAATTATCAATTCTCAATTTATTATGAAACAACCCATTAAAGTAACCGAAGCCATCTTCCCAATGCCCGTTTTGCTCGTGGCTACCTACAACGAAGACGG
>JAEEGK010009456.1_pt1 | contig 22763 bp, 10 predicted proteins | sample 8958771 | NCBI WGS metagenome assembly JAEEGK01 (sample SAMN16246547, study PRJNA631951) | gut metagenome | biome: gut microbiome; feature: rumen; material: SC-attached | host: Bos | place: Iran: Karaj | collected 2018-10 | reverse complement strand
TTTCAGTTTATTATAATAAAGCAACTTGTTTAATGAAATTAGAAAGATTTACTGAAGCAATTAGTATGTTAAGTAATGTTCTTGATATTAAAAAAAATTTTTATGAAGCTTATTCAAAAAGAGGAATGTGTTATTATTTAACTGAAAAATATGAAGATGCTATTAAAGATTTTGATTCTTATATTCATTATTATGAAAAATATAAACATAAAAAAAGTCTTGATTTTTATGTTATGAGAGCTAATTGTTATTTAAAATTAAAAAAAGAAAATGAAGCTATACAAAATTTAGATGAATTTTGTTTGACAACGATAAAGAACAAATTTGTATAAATTCTTTAAATTGATTTTATTCATCAATTTTTTAAGGAAAATTTTTATTAAGTAGTTTAATATAAATATTATTTTTTATTTAAATAAAAAACATGTATTTATTTTATTAAAATAAAATTGACTAAAAAATTTATAAAAATTTAAATATTCCAAATAAAATTTATAAGATAAATTGAATTTTATAATAGATAATAGGAAGATGGAACTTGTTGAAAACATATATATAAATAATAAAAATATTCCAATTATCAATTTATTTTATAGAGAATCAAGAATATTTATAGAATCAAATTGTTATTAAGGTCATTGTAATATTAATCCTTTAAATGAGTTTTTGACTTTATATCATCCTTTGAGAAAATTTACTCAAAATTTTATTTTTTGTAATCAATGTTTATTAAGGTTTTTCCATTATAATAAGCCAACTTTTTTAACAAATTTTTGTGAAATATGTAATCAGTTTTATTGTTCACATAAAATAGGATTTGATTCTCATAATTTAAAATTTATTGAAGTAATTTATCCAAAAATAGAATTTATTTTTCCATTGTGCCCCGAATGCAATATTGTGGAAATTAATGAATTATTTTGTGGGAATGTAAAATTTTCTAATAATTATTTATTGGATATTATGAATTCTTATCAAAAACAATTAAAACAATTAAATGAAATTGAAAATCATTTTAATTCATTAGAAGTTAAAAATTATTTTTATATATATCCATTTTATGAACATTTTATGAGAATGAATTATTTAGAAATTTTATTATGTGAAAATTTAATGAAAACATATAAATTTTTTAGAGAAAAAAAACAAATGTATTACCCTATTCTTCAGAATATTAAAAATATTTTTAATTTTAAAATGAAAAAAATACTCTTTCAATCAACAAAATATAATCAAATACAAAAATTAAAGGATTATTTTATGGGGACAATTAATTGTTTTATTCAATCTAATTTAAATTATATCAAATTTAAGGATCATTTTATTATTATCTCATATATTAATATAAATTTCAAAAAAGCACATTTGAAGCATTCTAAAAAATATTATTTTGAAAATTGTTATTTCTTTCCTGATATTGAAAAAATATTATTAATAAATAAAAAAAGTATGATAATATTTGATTATATGTTTAATAAAATTAAAAGGTTTAATTATGTTTTATTTAAAGATATATTGACGTGTTACAATAATTTATTTATAATTAAAAAAGAGAATAATTTATATTTTTATGAATTAGATAAAAAAAATGATTTTATTTTTAAAGGAAAATATTTATTTATAAATAATGATATCAAATATCATAAATATGTAATGGCTAAAAAGGAATTTTTATATTGTTTTTCTTATATTAACACAAAAAATATAAATAAGAAAAATAATAAAAAAACTTCCTTAACTTTTATAAATTATGATATTGATTATTATGATGAATCACAGAATTTTGTACATATTTTGAAATTTAATGAAAATTTAAAAGAAATAAGACATATCTCCTCAATTTTTAATATTAATTTTATAAACAAGTTAAAAGATAATTTGGTTTTAATTGCTACTAATGACTCTTTGTCTTTTTATGATGGAGAAGGAATTATATTAAAAAAAATTAATTTAATTATTTCAATAAATGAAAATCAAATTTGTGTTTATAAAAATAAATATTCATTTATCTTATTTAATATAGGATTAATTTGGTTAATTGATTTCGAAAATTTTATAATAATTAATTCTTTTAATTTTTTCTCAAAAAATATTTTTAAAGATGAATTGATAAGAGATAATATTGTTAATGAATTCTCTGATAATTTAATATTATATAAATATAAACTTTATAATAACAATAAAAATAATAATTCTAATAATATTAAATGTACTTCAAATAAAGAGGGCATAATCTTTTTATTTGACAATGAATTATTTTTTATTAAAAATATTGAAAAAGAAATTAGTGTTTATATTTTACATAATTATATTCATTTTGATGAAATAAAAGCAGGATTCAATCAAAATACTATTATTTTTCTTATAAATAAAAAATGTTTGAACTATTATAATTTAGATTTAATATAATCTATTTTTTGTTTAAAATTAATTCAATAATATTTTTATTCTTTATATTTTTTTTTTAATTTTTATCAAATTTTATAAGTAAATGATATTTCACTAATTAAAATATATGTCAATAATTACTAATTTTTCAAGAGAAACTGGAACCTTTGATTATGATGCTTTTATGGATTTAGAACATGTAATAATATCATTAAATGATGGAATTAATTCTTTAGAAAAAGAAATCAATTTATCAAAAGCTTATCAAGAATATAATTCAAAATTAGAAAAAGAAAAAACTTCTATAATTGATAATTATGTTAAAAATATTAATTATCAAGTTAAAGAATTAAATAAAGAAAATAAGGAAATAAAAGATAAACAAATAATGTTAGAAAAAAAAATAGAAAGTATCAAAAGTAAAATAATAATGGAAGATGATTTACAAGAAGAAAACATTAATTTTGAGGAATTTAATTTAAAAAAAATAAATAATATATTTTTAAATAAAAATAAAGAAATAGAATCATTAGAATATTCAAATAAAAAGTTAAAAAAAATAAATGAATATTTATCAGAAAAAATAAGAATTAGAGAAGAAAAGGAAAAAAAAGAAAAGCCAAAAAAATGTCAAAATTGTGGAATATTATATTTAGAATCAACTAATTCTGAAACATCATGTTTATATCATCCAGGAAAAATAAAATATTTTTCTTGCAGACAATGCGGTGCAGATGAATATTATACTTGTTGTTTAAAATGTAGAGAATGTTGTTCTTCTTGTAAAAAAGGGAAACATATTTCATAAAAATTACTTTTAATAATATTTTTATTTATAAATGATTTATATATATTAAACTTATAATAGATTTTATTTAGTATTTTAAATAATTAAACTTGTACAGAATTTTTTAAATTCAACAATTCATTTAAAATTTTTTCATTTTTATTTTTTGTCTGTTAAATTTCTTTTTGTAAAAAATGAACCTATAAAATTATCATTGTTATTATTTAATATTTCATTCATTGTTGGAATATGTTTTCTTACTTCAATTCTTTTCTTTGTTTTTTTATTTAATCTTTCTGTATATGATTTATCTATATTTACATTTTTAATTATGTCATTTATATTTTTATTAAATGGAATTTTTGTAATATTTTCATTTTTTAAATCTATTGATAATGTAATTTTTTTCCTTAAAATATCTTTACCAAAACTAAATGAACCATATTTTATTATATATGGATTTGATTCAAATAATTTTCTTTCTTCCATTTCAAAAAATTTATTTGCAATATTATTATTTCTTCTTTTTTTTAAAGGAAAAACAGTATTTAAAATAATTTCTTTTGGATATGCAGTATTATTTGAATCAATATAGTAATGTTTTTTTGGCCTTTTCATTTTAACTTGAGGTAAATTACTTAATTTTTTTTGAATTAATTCTTGTAAATAAATATCTTTTTTTAAAAATAATCCTTTACATGTTTTTCTGAAAGTTGGATCTTCATAATTATAAGGTAAATGATATCCTATTTTATTATAATATGGATTTAATTTTGTTAATGAAACTGATCTTGCTTTCAATTTTGAAGAGTACATTTTAATTATTTTGAATAATAAATATTAACTATTATTATTTATTCATTTTCAAAATAAAACTTTTTATATTTTCATAATTATTCATTATATTTAATGATTTATTTTGACTTCATATTAATTAAATATTAAATTTTAAATTTTAAAAAATATAATTTTATAACAAATATAATTTCAAAATCTTTTTATGATTAAAAATTAATAAAAATATATTAATAATCTAAAATTCTTTAAATCAAAATACAAAAAAATTAAAAATCCTAATTTTATAATAATTAAAAAAATTAATTATTAATGATACAAAAAAAAATTAACAAATTATCTATAAAAAAATATGTCAAAAGAAAATACTCCATTAAAATCTCAAACAAACATATCAAAAACTTCAACAAAATCCAATACGAATCTATATCAATTTTACATAAACAACGAAGAATTAAACAGAGAATACAAATTTAAAGACAACAAAGTAGACACAACAAAATATAACGTAATAACATTTCTTCCAAAAGCCTTAATGTATCAATTTATGCGTCCAGCAAACGTATATTTTTTATTTTGTGCAATAATACAATGTATCCCAGCAATATCTCCTTTAGGAGCAGAAACAGCATTAATACCAATTGTAGTAGTTTTAAGTGTATCTTTAATAAGAGAAGCAATTGAAGATTGTGCACGTGCTCGTTTAGATAAAGAACAAAATTCTGAGCCTGCTGAAGTTTATAGAAATGGAAAATGGATTGAATGTAAAAGTGGTGATTTATTAATGGGTGAAATTGTAGAAGTAAAACAAGATAATGCATTTCCTGCTGATTTAATATTAATTGATTCAGATATACAAGATGGTATTTGTTTTATTGAAACTGGTACACTTGATGGAGAAAAAACATTAAAGTTAAAATGTTCTCCTACACAAACTGCAAATAAATTCAGAAAAGGTGATAAAAAATGTCAAAATTTAAAAGTTGGTGGTGATGTTATTTGTGATCATCCTAATCCTGAATTATATCAATTAAATGGTAAAATGCATATTCAATTTGAAGTTTCTGATAATTCAGTTTCTAATACTGATTGTAATGTTCCATTAGATCCTAAACAATTACTTTTAAAAGGTGCTAAATTAAGAAATACACAATGGATTATTGGTATTGTTTGTTATACTGGACATAATTGTAAAATTATGAAAAATTCTAAAGATCCTAGAGTTAAATATTCTAGTGTTGAGAGATTAATGAATAAGAGTTTACTTTTTATTTTTATTTTTCAAGTTGTTTTATGTCTTATTTCTGCTATTTTAAGAGGAGTTTATTTTAAAAAAAATTTAGAAGATTTTAATGAAATTTATAAAATACAAGAATATAAATTTGGTGTTGAAGGTGTTATTTCTTTTTTTACTTATCTTCTTCTTTTAAATACTATGATTCCTATTTCTTTAATTATTACATTAGAAGTTGTTAAATTAATACAAGGTGGTTTTATGAGTTGTGATATTGAAGGTTATTCTAAAATAAGGAAAAGATGGGTTACTCCAAATTCTGTTTCATTAAATGAAGAATTAGGTCTTGTTAATTATATTTTCAGTGATAAAACTGGAACTTTAACATGTAATAAAATGCAATTTAGATTTTGTGTAATCGGTGATGTTTGTTATGAATTTTTAAGAGGATTAGAAGATGAATCATCACCTAAAAATGTTAAATTCAGAGAAGAAGAAAATATTATTCCATTTAAGCGTCTAGAAATGTTTAATTCAATTAAAACTAAAAATTTAAAAATATGTACATCAAATTATCCTGGATATAAAGCCTATAGTACACAAGATAATAATTATTTAATTTCTCTTGAAGAATCTTCATCAATATTATCTGAATTTTGGCAAGCTTTAGCTTTATGTCATGATTGTTCTATTCAAAAAAATGATGATGGAAGTGAAGATTATATTGCAATGAGTCCTGATAGTATTGAATTAGTTAAAAGTGCAAGAGAACAAGGATTTGCTTTAACTGAAAGTGGTCAATCTACAGTAAAAAGAATAAAATTAGGTGAAAGTAATGAAGTAAAAAATTTAGAAAGATTACAATTAATTGAATTTAATTCAGATAGAAAAAGAGAAACAGTAATAATGAGAGATGGTGATTATATTAAATTATATTGTAAAGGAGCTGATTCAGTAATAGAAACATTATTAAGTAAAGATACAAGACCAGAAATATTAAAACAATGTAAAAATTATGTAAATAAATTTTCAGCACAAGGATTTAGAACATTATTTGTAGCAATGAAAGTATTAACAGAAGATGAATATCAACGATTTGCAGATGAATTAAACAAAGCAAATTTAGAATTAGAAGATAAAGATAGGAAAGTAGCAGAAGTATATAAAACAGTAGAAAATAATTTATTCTTAATAGGAACAACAATAGTAGAAGATAAATTACAAGATAAAGTCCCAGAAACAATAAGAGATTTACGTATGGCAGGAGTAAAAATATGGATGTTAACAGGAGATAAAATGAACACAGCATATAATATAGGATTAAGTTGTAATTTAATTTCAAAAGATATGAAAACATTTAATATATGTGGTATAGAAGTAAAAAAAAATGAACAAATGGAAGTAATAAATACAGCAGAAAGAGAAAAAGTAATAACAGATTTTTGTAAAGAATTCAAAGGCTTTGCAGGAAATTATGATTCATTACATAAACCACAATTTGGTATTTTAGTAGATGAAAAAGCATTATTAACAATAAATGAAGGTGATCAAATTCAAAATATGTTTTTGGAAATAGCAAAAGATGCAGTTGCTGTTATTTGTTGTAGAGTATCTCCATTACAAAAAAGTCAAGTTGTTAAAATGATGAAACATTATGAACCAAAAGCAGTAACTTTAGCAATTGGAGATGGAGGAAATGATGTTTCTATGATAATGGAAGCTCATATTGGTGTTGGGATTTATGGTGAAGAAGGTATGAGAGCAGTACAAAGTTCAGATTATGCAATTGGAGAATTTAAATTTTTACATAGGATACTTTGTTTTCATGGTAGAACTAATTATATTAGAAATTCTGAATGTGTTATGTATTTTTTCTATAAAAATTTCGTTTTTACTTTAGTACAATTTTGCTATGGTTTTTATAATAATTTTTCAGGACAGACTATTATGGATGATTGGTTTATTACTTTATTTAATTTATTATTTACTTCACTTCCTTTAGGAGCTAGAGCTTGTTTAGATTTTGATGTCAAACCAACTGATGGTGAAATTGTTAGAAAAATGTTACCTTTTTTATATAGTGAAACAAGAGATTCTCCTATTTTTACTATTGTTAATTTTGGATTAAATTTACTTAAAGGTTTAATTCATTGTTTAATTAATTGTTATTTAGTAATTTATACTTTGAAGAATTTACCTGTAAATGATGATGGTGATATAGCTGGTTTATGGTTTAATAGTGTAAATTTATTTTCTAATATTTTATTAATTGTTTCAATTGATTTAATAATTTTTACAAGATATGAAACTTGGTTAAATATTTCAGTATTATTATTAATAACTTTTATTGCTTATATTGTATTTTTAATTATTGTTCATAACTGGAATTTCTTTAATTCATGTGCTACAATGGTAGTTGCATTTAGTTCAGGAACTTTATGGATGAATATTGCATTAATTTGTGTTGCTTGTTATATAATTGATCAAGCTATTAATGTTTTTAATTTTATATTCTTACCTACTATTGCTACTGAATTACAAAAAATAGTTAAAGAAAGAGGTTCTGCTGATAATGAGGTTGATATTCCTAATAAAATTGCAAAAAAATTAAAAATATATAATCAATATATTGAGGAACCAGAAGTTAATAATAAAGTTAAAATGAAAGAAAAAGAAAATAAAGTTCAAAAAATAGATGACAATAATACTAATATTGTTACTAATGGAAATAATAATAATAATTTTAATACTGAAAAACCTAAAAATGAAGAACCTAAAATTGAAAAACCTAATTTAGGAAATGAACTTGAAGAAGCTAGTGATAATTATGAAGACTATAATCCTGATGATACTGAAAGAAAAAGTTTTGAAAAGAAACCAGTTAAACAATCTGAAATTTGGGATAATAATTTTGATAAAAGCAAGAGTAGATCCAAAATAAATGATTTTTAATTGTTATTTTTTTTATTTTTAATTTAATTTATAAAATCATTTTTTTTGAAATATTTACAAATTAAAATTTTTATTAAATCATTTATTATTTGTTTTCATTTTATAATAATTTAAAAGTAAATAATTAAACAAGTTAATATTTGTAATAAATATCATAAATCAATTATCAAAATTAATCTATATTAATATAAAATAAATTCATTACACGAATAAATTAAATAATAACAATTTAAAACAAATAAAAAATTACATAACAATATGTTATCCAATAATAAAGTATATATTAAAAATTTTTAACCCATTTCTCAAATTCAGCTCCTCTAACACTTAATTTTTTCTTATTATTAATTTTCTTAACATCCTGATCCTTCAAATAAGCAAGATAAGGAATACTACTAGTTTCTTTTTCATTTTTAAAAATCAACTTATAAGGTGGTGTCAAAGATAAAGAAATTAATTTATTCCAATCAAACTTTTTAAAATAAGGTTCTTCCTTAATTTGTTCAAATTGCCATAATCTACTAGTAGGACTTTTCTTTAACATTTTTGTTATTAAATCAATAAATTCCTTATCATGAACATAAGGAGGAAATTTTAACTCTTCTTTATTAACAGCTTTATAAACATCCATAGGATCATCATATTCTTCACCAAAGGGTAATTTTCCACAAAAAAATTCATACATACAAACAGCAATTGACCAAATATCAACTTGAAAAGTATAACCAGCTCCTTTAACAATTTCAGGTGCCATATAATGTGGTGTTCCTATAACAGTTGTAGTTCTTTCTTTTATTTCTTTAACAGTACCAAAATCAATTACTTTAATGTAACCCATATCATTAACCATAATATTTTCTGGTTTAATATCTCTGTATATTATCTTTTTTTTATGAAGGTAATTTAATGCTAGTAACATACTACCTCCATAAAATTGTGTTTGTTGTCTATTTAATAAACCTATTTCACGTATTACTTCCCATAATTCTTTTCCTTTTATATATTCCATTATGAAAAATATGAATACATCATTTTTTAAATATTTTACCATTTTCATTATGAATGGATGATCTACTTTTAATAAAGTATTTTTTTCTAATTCTACACATGTCTCTAATTTTTCTTTTTTTATTTGATATAAATTTAATGCTTTTATTGCATAGAGTTGTTTATTTTTTCGACTACGTACTAAATTTACAAAACCGAAATTTCCACTTCCTAATTCTTTTATATTATCTAAATCTTTTAATTCAATTGTATTGTCTTCTAAATAAAATTTCTTTTGGAAATATGCTAATAAATTCGGTTCTAAAATACTTTTAAAAACATTTGCTGTTAATGTATAACAAACAACTGGTCCGTTTGCTATTGCTGTTGCTGATCTTTTTTCATTTATAATTAAAGATCTTTGACCAAATTCTTCATTATCATTTAATGATCTTACATATTTTGAATTAACAAAAAAATCAACTCTTCCTGTTTTAATTATATAAAATTTATCTCCTTGTTCACCTTGAGTAATAATTTTTCTTCCATTTTCAAATTTTTCAATTTTCAATTTACTTTCTAATAATTCAATTTTATCTTCACTTAAATTTTTAAATAAAGTAATTTGATCAATTGATGTCATTTGATTTGATTTTTTTTGTATATTTTGCATATTTCCTCCTAATTCACCTTGTAATTTTGCAAAATCAATTGATGCTAATAAACAATCAGGATCTGCAATTAAATCTTGATTTATTGAAATTTTTTTATTTTCATATATTTCTTTTTCGTAAAAAAATCCATATCTATTTGCTTCAACTTTACTTGTTATTTTATTTATAATATTTCCTTCTAAAACAATATAAATTTTATTTTGAAGTATTTCACCTTTTTTAAATATAACTTCTGAATTTTTATAATTATGAAACTGAAAAAATGAAAAAACCTTTTCTAACATTTTAGTATTTATAATATTAAAATGTTTAGATTGTTGAAAAGCTAAATTGAGAAATCCAAAATATAAACTTTCTTTATAATTAATTCCTAATTGAGTTTTAAAAAATTCAACAGAAATAGAACATAAATGACAATCAGTTTTAGCCACAATATCCAAAGTTCTTCTATTTTCTTCTAAAATAGCCTTTTGACCAAAATTATCACCTTTTTTCAAAACACGAATAACTTTCCCATTTTTAATACAATTAACTTCACCACTTTTAATAATATACATACAATTACCTAAATCACCTTCTTTACAAATTACTTCTCCACTTTTATAAATTTGAGTTAATAAATTATTAGCCAAAATAGCTTTGAATGAATTATCCAAAGGTAAATTAATACTATCTAAAAATTTCCTATTTTCATCATAATTTAAAGTAAATAAATAATCTAAAATTTTTCTAAAAACATCTCTTTTTAAAACCCATAATTGACAATCTGTAATTGCTTTAACTGTAGAATCTCTTGGAGAATCATATATTAAAGCCAATTCACCAAATGAATCTCCTTTTCCTAAATCAACTTTTTTTTTATCATCAAATATCTTTTCTAATTTACCTTCATGTACTATATACCAATAATTTCCATTTGCTCCTTGTGTAAATAATGTTGTATTTTTTTTTACTTTACATAAGGACATTGTTATTATTATTTCGTTTCTTGCTTGTTGATTTAAAGTTTGCATAAAAAAATGTTTGTCTATTATGTTATATATTAAATCATAGTCTTCTTTATTTGGATTGTTTTTATGGATTAGTTCTAAATTTTTTTTTTCTAGATTTGTACTTTTCTTATTTTTTGCTACTATTGCTACTTTTTCTTTTTTTCTTTTTGGGTGATCATTATTATTTTGTTCTGGAGTATTGTGACTTGTTGAACGAGAAGAATCATGATTTGCTTCATGATGTTTGTGTGTGTGGTTTTTTGAATGATGTTTTGATGCCTCTGTTTCTGGTTCTGCTTTTGAAATTTCTCCTCCCATTTCTTTTTTTAATAAATTATAATTATATTTTTCTTTATGTGTATAAGTTATTTATATAATGAGAATAAATATTTTAAATAATTTTTTCTAATCTTTTATGATATTATTCAAATTCGTAAAAAACAATTTATATTTAAATTATCATTTTTTTTCCAATTTTCAGTTATTTTTCATTAATTAAAAAAAAGAGTAATAAATAAAAATATAAACATATATTAATAAATAAATAAATAAAAGCTTAAAAAAAAACAAATATTCTTTAATTAATACTAAAAGGTAACTTTAACCTATTTTTCTCTGCAATATTTCTAGCCATACTAATAATACTTTCAGGTAATCCAGCTAACTTTCCAACAGAAATTCCATAACTTTCCGGACAAATACCTTCTTTAAACTTATATAAAAATGATATATCTTTAGTTTTCTCATCAACATTACTTTCCATATAATACAAACCAATTTTCTCTTCATTTCTACACCATTCAATAATATCATGATAATGAGTAGTAAATAAAACTCTACATTTAATTCTATTTTCCAAAACAGATAAAATAGTTTTTGCAATAACTTTACCATCTTTTGTTGAAGTTCCTCTTCCTAATTCATCCATAATAACTAAAGAATTCTTAGTAGCATTTCTCAAAATATTTTGTGTCTCTTCCATTTCAACATAAAATGTACTTTTACCTTCTAATAATTTATCACTAGCACCAATTCTAGTAAAAATTCTATCAACAATTGTCATAGTACATTCCTTAGCAGGAACATAACAACCAATTTGTGCTATAATTGTAGCTATACAAACTTGACGAAGTAATGTTGATTTTCCTCCCATATTTGGTCCTGTTATTACTATTAAATTTTTACCATTTTTTCCTATTAAAATATCATTTGGAACAAAATTTTGATTTCTACTTAATAAACATGGATGAACACATTCTTTTAATTCAATATATGGTGAATTATTATTTTCTGATAATTCTATAAATTTTGGACGACAAAATTTTTCTCTATCCATGATTGATATATATGCTAAATTTGATAAACAATCTATTTCTGATATTATGTTTATGTAATGATTTAAGATATTATGTTTATTATAGAATTGTTTAAATAGTTGAATGTTTACATTTTGAGATAAATTTTTTAATTTTTCTTGAGTTGTTTCTAATAATTTTACATTGTCTAATATTTCCTGTGTATGAAAACGTAAATAACCTTTTTTTGCTGTTGTTAATATATAATCTTTTGGACGGTTTTTTTTAACATATTCTTCAGGGATTTCTAATTCATATTTCATTCCTTTTGTATGTGAATATTGAATTATTGCACATTTAATTCTTTTTTTTTCTTTTTGTAATATTTCTTCAAATTTATTTAGTATATTATTTAATTCTTCTTTACAATCATCATATTCTTCATATATACCAGGCTTACTTTCTATTTTTTGAATTAGATTACCTTTATCATCTTTTGTATTTACTATACTATAATTATTTTTTAATTCTCCTAAAACTTCATTTAAATCTGGTATATTGGTTCCAATTTTTAATTTATTAATTAAAGTCTTTGATTTAAATTTAGGAATATAATTTTTAAAAATTTCAAAAAAACTTTGACTAGAAATCATAAAATTAATCAAATTAAAAAAATCATTTAATCTATTTTTTCCAATATCTTCAAAATAAATAGCTTTTGAATTACTATCCATAGCAAATTTATAAAATTTAGAACACTTTCTTTCAATATCAGGCCATTTACATAAAGCATTTCTAATTTTAATAATTAATTCTTCATTATTAATAAAATCATCAACCATATCAAATCTTTCATTAATATCATTAATATTACATAAAGGATTTAAAATCCAATTTTTCATTAATCTTCTTCCAAAAGGAGTTTGTGCCTTATTTAAATATTCTAATAATGAACCATTTTCAGGATTTTTTGGATCTAATTGAGTTTCTATTATTTCTAAATTTGATATTGCTTGATAATCCATAATCATTTTTTTATTTGGATTTATTGTAGCATCTCCATCATAACTATGAAAAATTGCAGTTGGTAAACATTGATTTGCTAATAATATTTTTTCAAGGTAAATTATTGTTGAATGTAATGCCATTAATGATGAATGATTACGTTGTTCATTAGAAAATAAATTTAAAATTGTTTGATTCCAATTTTGAAAATTTTCACCAAAATATTTTTGACATAAATTATTTAAATCTGTTAAAGAATATGAATTTTTAATATAATTAATTTGTGGATGACTACTTAAAGAATGAATAAAAGAAAGAGCTCTATTTGGAATATTATTTCTAATTAATATTAATTCATCAGGACATAAATTATATAAAGTAGTCATTAATTTAGTATAATTACCTTCAATATAATTTTGACTTTGACTTTGACTTTGACTTCCTTGAATATCTTCAATAACATTTCCTAAATAAAATTGAAGAGTAGTAACATCAAAAATACAAATTCCCCATTCAATAAATTTATTAATATTATTTTGAGATAAATTACTCATATAATTATTATTATTACTTTGTGAATTATCAAATGATTCAGATTTATCATTATAAACTAAACTAATACAAAATTTATTTTTTGTAATTTGATAATTATTATTATTATTATCATCTTTTAAATAAGTACCTTTAGTAAAAACATTACATAATTCTCTACTAACACAAGCATCTTTAGAATTATCTTTTTTAACTCTTTCTTTTAATTGTTCAGGAGTTTCAGTTTGTTCAACAACAGCAACTTTATAACCTTCATTAATTAAAATTCTACTTTTTTCTTCTAATATTTTCTCAGGAAAACCAACATGTAATTTTTTAGGATCATTTCCCATCCAATTTAATTCTAATATTTGATTACCAATAATTGCATCATCAAAAAATAATTCATAAAATTTTCCTAATTTAAATAATAAAACTTTATCAAAATTATCTTTTTTAAAATTCCAAAATTGTCTCATTGCTGGAGTTTGTTTTTTTATATATTCATTAGGAACATATAAAGTTGTTGGATCATAATTTGGATCATCTGGTTTATTTCCTTGTTTATCTTTTATATTTTCTGGTTTTAAAAAATCTGGTAAACCATTTTGTGGATTTTGAAAAATTTCATTTTGATTTAATGCTTCATCATTTGATATTGATGATATATTGTCATTGTCACTTATTGAATTTATTGAATTTCTTGTTGATTTTTTATTTGTTGATTTTTTATTTTTTAATTTCTTAAATGATGTATTTGTTGTGGGAATTTGTAATATTTTCTCTTTTTTATTTGTTGTTGATATGTAATTTTCTAAATTTTTTTCTTGGTCTGATAAATATTTTGTTGAGTGATTTTTCTTTAATGAAAAATCTAAATAATGTGGATTTTCTTTTAATTCTTTTTCTATTATTGTTTTATCATATTCTTCTAAATTAAAATTATTTTCTTTTATTGAATCATTTATTTCTATGAAATCTATGTCATCTTCATCTTTATTTTTTGATTTTTTATCTTTTTGATTTTTACTTTTTATATCATTAAAACTTGGTGTTTGAATATCATTTTTTGATAAATTTATTATTTCATCATTTTGTTTAAATTGATAATTATTTATATCTTCTATAGAATCATCATCAATAATTATTATTTCCTTCCTTTTTTTCTTGGCGGGATTTTCTGAATGATATTTTTTATCATTTGACATTTCATTATATGTTCTTTTTTTATTTGTTGTTAATATATTATTCTTTTGTGATGATGATTGTGAATTATTAAATCCCAAAAATGAAAGTATAGAAGGTTGAAATGATTTCTTTTTTGAAGAATTGTTTGATAAACTCATTATTTATAATTAAAAAATTTACTAAAATATTTATATTATTAATATTTTTATTTATAATTTTTAAATAACTTTAATTTTCTATTAGTGAAAATAAAAAATTTTGTAAATTATGATTCATATTATAAGCATTTGTATAAAAAATTAAATTTTTTATATTCTCTTGAATAGAAATTTTCATTTCATTTGTTTTTTGTAAACTAAAATAAAAACTTTTTATTAACTCTTTTGAATTTTCATATATTTTTTTTGGAGTAAAAAGATTAATCAAATATTTATTTGAAGGCTTGGAAAGGTCTTTTATAAAAATTTTTGGTGTTATTGTAACATTGCATTTCTGGCATTGTTCAGATAAATTTGAATTTAAATCAGTTTTCTTTGACAATTCAATCAAATACTTTTCATTTAAAATTCCATCTTTACAGAAATTATATCTTAAAAAAGTTTTAAATTTTAATTCTATATCATTTGGATAATTTTTTGGAGTTAATTTATCAGATTTCTCATTTATATCTTTAACCATTTTATTATATTTTAATTCAATTTCTTTGAAATTTTCAATTAAATGCCATAATAGAATATCAGGAATAATATTATATTGAGTTAATATATTCATTAATTGTAAATATATTAATAAACTTTTTTTTAAGTAGTCAAGTTGCATATTATGTAAACATAATTTATAAAGAATTGATAACATAAGGTTTATAATTCTTCTAATTAAAAATGTTTGCTTTTTTAATATTTTAAATAAATATTCAAAATGTTCACATATATCTAAATTATCACAAATTAAAATAAAAATTGATAAACAATAAAAACATATATTTTCTTCATTTGAAAGTATTTTTTGATCTATTAAAGTTTCTTGTATTACTTGAGTTAAATTTAATATATTTGATTCTTTTATTTTGAATTGATTTTTAAAATTTATTGAAGGGAAAATATTTAATAATTCAGACTCCTCTAAATTTTCAATAAAATTAATATAAGAAAATAAAACATTTTGGTCTAATTCTGTTATTTTATATTTATATCCAATTTTTAATTTATCAAAATTCTTATTATAATCAATTTTTAATTTCTTTGACATTTTACTTTCATTAAATAAATAATTCTTTAAATTTTTTTCATAATAAATATAAAAATTATTAAAATCTACTTTTTCAATTGTGCTTTTAGTAAAATAAAATTTATCAATTATATCAAAATAATATTTAATAATATTTTTACCAGTTTGTTTAACAGTAATAAATTCTTCACTAAATATATATGGAATTGTAAATAATTCATTAATTATATTATTAGATATATAATTTTTAAAATATTTTTCCCAATTATGAGATTCAAAAAAAAAATTAGCAAATATTTTTTCTTCTTCAGACCAATTTTCAAAAATTGTTTTTTCATTTTTGTAAGATAAATTATATTTATTAACTATTTCTCCATTTTTTTCTTCTTTTTCAAGAGTTAACTTAAAAAAATTATGAAAAATAGATAAAAGATTTAAAATAAAATCATAAATTTTTTCTTGAATAATTTTATTTTTGGAAATATATACATTATCAAAGGCAAAAAATCTTGGTGTTTCATCTTCACTATTTTCTCCATAAGTAGTATTTGTAACTTTAGTAGTTATATCTTTAAAATCATTATATAATTTTTTTATATATTTTTCTAAGAAAAATGAATTAATTTTTTTATCATCTAATATTTTTTCAATATATGCATTTAATTTAATTATTTGTTCATTGTGACCAAAATATTCTAAATCGTCATTATCTAAATCAATAATAAAATATTCTGAATAAAAATTATCAATTTTTATTTTAAATTCCTCTTTATTATATTTACAATTAACTCCAAAAAACTTTTTATTTAACTTTCCTACAAATTTAATATCATTTGTGAAAAATTCTTTTTTTGATATTGAAATTATGGAAGATATTGAAGATGAATCATTACAAGGATAATTTAATTTTGAAAACATAAACATTGTTATGTTTAAAATTTCAATATTACAGCTAAAGAATATTATTTTTGATTCAATAAAATTATAAATAATTAATTTAACAATATTATAAATTGAAATAATTTTAAATATTTCTTGTAATTTAAAATGAAAACAAGGATATCCTGATAATTGACTAATATTTCCTGTTTCATTTGATTTATTATGTAATGGTTTTGATTTTTCATCTTTTTCTTGTGAAACTTCTTTTTCATAAGAAATTAAATCTTTATTAGGGAATAATGAAATTAACATTTCATGATTAATTGGACTTGGAATAAAATTTATTATATTATATAACATTATTTCAAGGGGGATTTCTTGATTATTAATTTTAAATAATTTATAAATTTGTTCAAATAATTTATTAAATTCAATAAAATAAGGAAATTGTGTTAATATATTAAAAACTTTTGGAATAAAAATTTTAATATTATTTGAAATTTGTAGCATCTCATAAAAAATTAATGAAAAAGAATAAATTGGTGTTTTTTGTTTAATATTTAAATAAAAAATCACATTATAATTTCCTATTTTAATATCTTTGTTATTTTCATTTTTATTAAAATAAATTGAAGGTGATGATGGAAATATTGATTTAATTAATAAATCAAAATCTATTAAATTTCCATCTTGTATATTTGATGATATTGTATTTATTATTATTGGATTTATTTTTGGTTTATATTCTTCTAAATAATTCATATTCTGCTTTTTCATTTTTTGTATTATTTCATTATTATTCTCAGGTTTTTTCTTTATTTCTTTTATTATTTCTCCAAAATGAACTTCCATATAACCAATTATATTAAAACATTCTATTAAATTTTGAGAATAAGCCATATAAGGATATTTTTTAACTTTTCTTTCATTATTATTAAACATTTTAAATTAATATTAATAATAATATTCAAATTTTAGTTTTTTAATCAAATTTAAAAATCAAAATTAAAAAATATACAAAATAAAATTATTTTTAAATTTATTTTATTTAATAAAAAACATTTATTTCTTTTTATTTTTCTTTTTTTTTTTCTTTTCACCAAATCCACTTCCCATTCCCATACCCATAATTTCTCCTAATAAATCTTCTAATCCCATTTTACCTTTCTTTCCTTTTTTTCCTCCAAATAATTCTTCAATATCATTCATTTCTTCATTTTTTGAATTTTCAAAAGCATCAACTGCATCTTTCCATTTAGTTTCTTTTGCATATTTTGATTTATTATATTCATTTTCATGTTTTTGAATAAAATGTTCTTCAATTTCATCTTCATCAAATTTATTTTTACATAATTTACAAGTTTTTTTCTTTCCTTTTCCTTTTGTATTTTCTTCAATAAAATCTAATAAACTTTGTAAATCAACATCAACTTCTTCAATATCTTCATCTTCATCACTTTCTTCATTATCAAAATTATTTTTTTCTTCTTCAATTTCTTCCCATTCATCATCATTTAATATTTTATTTACATTTTTATATCCTTTTCCTTTTCCAAAAAGTAAAAATGGTAAATTATTTTGAAATTGAATTTCTTTATCTTTATCTTCATTCATATGACTTTTAATTTCTTTTCCTTTTCTAATAATAAAAAATTTCAAATGATGACATGGAAAACTCATTTCAGGAATATCTTCCATATCAATATCAAAGAAGTCATTAAAATTAAAAGTGAAATTATTCATAAAATCATCAAAATTAAAATTATCTTCATCAACTGTTCCATATTTATCATATCTTTTTCTTTTTGTTTCATCTGAAAGAATTGAATAAGCTCGAGATATATTTTTAAATTTTTCTGCTGCTGATTCATCATTTGGATTCTTATCTGGATGATATTTTCTTGCTAATTTTCTAAATGATTCTTTTATTTCTTCTTGAGATGCTTTTTTAGATATTCCTAATATTTTATATAAGTCTTTTTCATCTTCTTGATTTGACATTTTTTAATTTATTTTTATATTTAAATTTTTTAATAATATTTTTTTTTAATGATTTATTTATTTCATTTTATATATATTAATTTTAGATAATTATTAATTAATGTGCTTTATTAATTATTAATTAAAATAATGTCAATAACAGTTCTTTCTGGTCAAGGAATATCAAATCATTCATTAAATCATTCTGTTTCTAAACAAATGTATTCATTTCCAAAATCTCCTCGTTTTCGAGTAATTAATAAGTCAAGTAGTGCAACATTTTTATATAATATTCCTTCAAAAGTTTCTCAAAGAAAAACTTTTATTGGTTATGGTACAAAAAGTGATTTTACAAAAATAGTACCATCAAATGCACATTTTTATAATATAGTAAGAGAATTTGATAATGTTGATCATCCTTATATTGACTTTAAAAATAGCCCACATTATTCTTTTGGTTTATCTAAAGAACATATGTTAAAAAGAGTAATAAACGGTAAAACTTCAGAAATAAAAAAAGACTCTCCTGGACCAGCTGAATATAATTATTTAAAACCTTTTGGAAGTTTTTCTCCAAAATATTCAATGGGTTTAAGATTTAATTCAAAGAATTTAACAAATAATTATGTAACACCTGGTCCAGCAAAATATAAAAATAATTTAGTATTAAATAAAAGAGGTCATTATTTTCTTAGTAATTTCCATAATTCAACATTATATTCAATTGGTAAAGAAAAAAGATTTAATTATAAAAAAGATATAACACCAGGACCAAGTGATTATAATTTAGGTTATTTGATAAATGGAACTGGAATGATATATAATAGTATTTATAAATCATCAAATTCGAAAACAATTGCAAAAAAATATAGAGGAATTTTTGATAGAGATAATGGAACTCCTGGTCCTGGTTCTTATACTATGTTTAGTGAATTTGGTATTTATAGAAGTAAAAATGCTGATATTAATTTAAAGAAAAGGAAAAATAATTCTGTTAATATTAAGAATAGTGAAAGTTTAAACGCTTCTTTCAATTCTACTGGAGTTTTTAGTTCTATGGCTGCTACGTATAAAGGAATATTTTTTAATAAAAAAAAGTTAGTTAAAAAAGAGGATATCAATAGGAAAATTAATTTGAAAAAATATTATAATAATAATGATGAAAAAAATGATTATGATAATATTAATAATGGGAATAAAGGAAAAAAAGCAAATGTGAGTAAAAAGAATAAAGAGCAAAATTTGGAGTATAAAGAAAAAGTGAGTATTGATGATAAAATAAGAAAAAAAGATAATGTTATTGATTATGGGAATAGAAAAGATAAAAATAGTAAAATTGATAAAAGTGAAAAAAAAATAATAAAAGAAGAAGAAGAAAAAACTAATGAAAATAATAAAGATAATTTGAAAGCTTTGGAAGACAAAAATAAAGATATTAAAAACGAAGAAATTAAAAATAAAAATATAAAAGAAGTAAATGTAAAAGATGAACAAATTAAAAATAGTAATATAAAAGAAGAAAATGTTAAAGATGAACAAATTAAAAATAGTAATATAAAAGAAGAAAATGCTACAGACGAACCAATTAAAAATAGTAATATACAAGAAGTAAATCATAAAGATGAACAAAATAAAAATAGTAATATAAAAGAAGTAACTGTTAAAGATGAACAAATTAAAGAAAAAGAAAATAAAGAAAAAGATACTAAAGCAGGAATTGTTAAGGAAAATGAAAATAATAATAAATAAAATAATTATCTTCTTGAAATTCAAAAAAATAATAATAAAAAAATCTTTAAAAATATTGTTATTAGTAATATTTATTAAAAAATAATTTTTTTTAAGTATGAATATTATTAAATCATTTATTATTTAAATAATAATAAACATTGTTTTAATTTAAATATTTAATGATTTTAAATAAATGAATGAAATTTCTAATTTTGGAAAAAAATCATATTTACCAATAATTCATAATAGACAATTAATTCCAAATAAAAAAAAATATTCTTTTAATAAAGAGAAACAAAATAATAATGAATCATCAATAAATAAAAGAAATTCATTCACTCCAAATAATAAATATAATTCAAAATTAAATAAAATAAAATTATATGAAGAAACAGGGAATAGTAATAAAATCAATAAAAATTTAATCAGAAATTATAATATAGAAGTATCAAACAATAATAAAGATTTCAAAAGCAATACACCAAAAAATAATAAAAGAGCTTATGAAATTATAAATGATAATAATAGTCAATATTATCATATAATAAAACCCAATCCTCAAATGTTTAAAAAGAAAAAAACTTTTTCTTCAATAGCTTTTAATATTTATTCATCTAATTATAATTCATTAAAAGAAAACACAAATTTAAAAACAATTTACAAACAAAATAAAATAAAAATATGTCCATTATGCAAAAAAACAATACAATTAAATAGATTTGATTATCATTTTTCTAATCATCCAAGTCAAATATTACCATGGTTATTTTTAGGAAATTATAGAAATGCTTTTGATAAAGAAGAATTAAATTCTTTAAACATTAAATATATTTTAAATTGTGCTTTTGAATGTTATAATCATTTTCCAAATGAAATTACATATTGTCATTTAAAAATAAATGATTTACCAAATTTTAAAATTTTACCTCATTTAAATAAAGCAGTTTCATTTATTGAAGAAGCCCATAATAAAGGAGTTAATATTTTAATTCATTGTCAAATGGGAATATCAAGAAGTACTTCTTGTTTAATTGCTTATTTTGTAAAATCTTTAGGATATAAAGTTATGAATGCTTTAAGGTTTATTAAAAGAAAAAGAAAACAAGTTATGCCTAATTATGGTTTTTTAGAACAATTAGTTCAATATGAAAAAAATAATTTACCTTATATAAAGAAAGATATTAATAATGGTATTTGAATTATTGATATTGAAAAAATGTATTTTTAATATCATAATATTAAAATTATTTTGTAAATGAATAACATTTTAAAAAAAATAAAATCTATTATTGTATTAAAAGAATACTTGATTGTAAATGGATTAATATTATTATTGAATTAATATATTCTTTAAATTTAAAAAATTTATTATTAAAATATTATATATTTAAAAAAAATTATAGTTATTAATTTAATGATTATTATTAATTATTTCATTTATTTCCTGATTATTAAAATCTAGTAAAGACAATATATTATTTACAATTTCAATTTCATTTTTTTTAAATATCATCCCTGAAAATAATTTTTGAATTTCATCTTTAATTGTGTTAAATTTTGTATCTAATTCTCTATATAATGATTTGATAAGATTTAGTTGATTTTTAGTATTATTGAAATCTTCATTGAAATTTATATTGGCATTATCAATTTTTTTAAGATTATAAATATTTTTTTCTTTTTTATTTTCATTACTCTTTTTATCATCTGAAATTTCATTGATAACTCCTTCAACATCATCATCAATAAATTCACTATTATTTTTTTCATTTATTATACTATTTTCAATATTGTTTTTTTCATTAACTAATCTTTTTAATTTTATATTATCTTCTTGTAATTTTTGATATCTTCTCTCAGAATCATTTAATTGTTTTAAAACTAAATTAAATTTTTCTATTGGAATTCCTTCAATAACTTTTTTATTATTATCATCTTCTTTATTATAATTACTGTCTTTATTTAAATATGAAAATCCGGTTATCTCTTCTTGAGATTTATTTTTTTTTATACTTAATATATCACTTTTAATTGAAATATCTCCTTCAGGCATTGTACTACTATGATATATTTTATTTAATTTTTTTATTTGTATATTTAATTGATTTATTATAT
>JAEEGK010009455.1_pt1 | contig 22765 bp, 15 predicted proteins | sample 8958771 | NCBI WGS metagenome assembly JAEEGK01 (sample SAMN16246547, study PRJNA631951) | gut metagenome | biome: gut microbiome; feature: rumen; material: SC-attached | host: Bos | place: Iran: Karaj | collected 2018-10 | reverse complement strand
TTATCCGAAAGATTGGGGTTTATCTCTTTCAGCATAGCCTCATCAACATTAACTGTAACCGTACACATGACTTTATTCTTTCAATTTCAATTAGCAAAATTACACATTATTTCGTTTGCCCGCAATCATTTGTCGTTCCGTCGGGCAGGAGATTGCGTCAGTAGGCATATCATCCCTGAATGGCCTGAGCGGTGGAATAGAACCTATGCCTGCGGTTTGCCCTGTGTGTTCCTTCTTCTTGATGCGGTTTCTATATCCCCCACCCCAGGCTCCTCCTACCCTCCACCGGGCTGGGTGCGCGGGCGACGGCCGACATGGCGGGGATTCGATGTTTCCAAATAAACCACATCATTTTCTTCTTCTCGAACACGGATTCCCCCGATTCCCACGGAATTTTGCGACCCCGTCGCAAAACCCATCCGTCCAATTCGTGCAAATCCGTGTTCAAAGATCACCGTGTTCTTGTATGTGTTTTTTAATAAGCGTGCAAAAAGCAAGGTTCTATCTCATTTCGCGTAGTAACCTCCAGTCTTATTAACTCCACGATATTCTACAATGTCTTTCTTTCTCAAATTTCCGTACGAAGCGTTAGGCCTACCTGATAGTTATCCGTAGCCGAGAAATCGGGGAGCGGCTTGGCTTCCATGATGCAGTTTGTGAACATCTTATCCACACCTTGGCCGGATTTCTCCACCAATCCTGTTTTCTGCAGCACCTCTGCCAGCCGCTTACTTCTTGGTGTACTGTTCACCGTCAACACGTTACTCTTGTCAACGCCTATCGGAAAACCTCCAGCGTTTGTGATGGTCAACTCCTTCGGGCCTAGCTTGATAAAAACGTCATTCTGCACAATCATCGATCTGTGTGCGATGGCATTCAGCATTCTCTATTTTCTCGCCATTTTTCTCGCCACATGGCGAAAAAAAATAATATCATAACACTTTTTTACTGTTTTTCTCGCCAATCTCCCCGACAAATGGCGAGAAAAGCTATTAACCCACGTTATTAACCTTCTTTTCTCGCCAAAAATGTTACATCAATCGTCATTGTATCGCTATTCGGTATGCAGTTGATCTACCTACACCTTCCCTTATTAGGAGGTCCAAGTCCACAAGATGCTTCAATTCACGTTCAGCTGTTCTAGGGTAAATCCCCAGCTTTTCAACTACCTCGCTTTTTGCAAAGGCCCGACTATCGTTCAGCCGGAAAAAATTCAGCATTCTAATTTCACCCTCATCCAGTTCAGCCAAGGTGTCGTCCACTTTATTTACAGCAGCAGCATTCCTTGGTAAAGTAAATACCAGATAAGGCTCTTCGTAGCTGACCAAAGGAAGCGGAATGTTATGTTTCTCCGGCAGTTCCCTTACGGTCATAAAACCAAGACCTCTTTGTTCAGCCAAATCAAGAGCATCAAATACGAACATAATCTTTGGATTCCTGCTAAGCGATGGTGCATTGAAATTTGCTATTTGTCCAAATTTAATTGGAGCGACAGCGTATCCAGGCGATTTAATAATGATTGCATCATCATTTATCTCTATGTAAATAGGAGCACCTTTTATATCGTAATCCCTATGCAGAATCGCATTTTTCATTAACTCGTTGATTACTTCAATAGGATAATCATATAGATACTTCCTGCCAGGTTCCGACCTGTCAATCTGTCTCCCAAGTCGATCTTTATACCATTTGTATATTTTATCAGGCTGTTCAACCAGCGGACCATCTATGGTTTCAATATCCTCTTTCTTGCTTTTTGTCCTATACGTAGCTCTGATAACGGCATTGTTATATACAAGCTCCGGTTTCTTGCCAAATAAGAGCAAGCCTATTCCTGTTGGCACATAAATGGTCTCACCTTTATCATTCTGCTTAGTGTCTATCAAGCCCAACTGCAACAGTTCCCTAAGGCCTTCAGAGGTATGATAATCACCCAATTCAGCTTTTTCCATAAAAGTTATCACCTGCTCTTCCGACAAATCCTGCAGCAATACTTTCTCTACACCTCTCTCTGTCTCTGAAAGTATCACTTCCTTTGACTCCTCTTCCTCGGCCAGTCTGGCACGTTCCATGGCCGCTCTCAAGAAATCCTTGTTGCATTCTTCAATTACAGCTTGTAGGTCCCGAGGGTACATCTCAACATCAACACCGTTATCGAGCAGATATTGAATTCCCTTTCTACAAACTGTGGGATCCGGGTCTTCAATACCAATATACACCTTCCCTATTCGTGCATTCACAATGCGTTCGGCACAACCCAACTTCGGGAAATGACGTGCACCGGGAGCGCATGGCTCCAATGTGGCGAAGAGCACATTCCCTTCAACGTTTTCCGACCGACATTTTCTCTCCAGCAAAGTAAATTCAGCGTGATCACCTTCACGCAGTTCTCCTCGATAGGCTGTCACCACAGACATATCTTCACGTACCATCACTGCACCGACAAATGGGCTCGGTTTTTCATCAGGTCGCTTCTCTTGTATCGAGTTTTTCATCACCTCTACTGAGAGCTCCATAAACTTACGTATCTGTTCTTCTGTTAACTCCACCATATTTCAATTCAATATTTCTCCTGCAAAAATAATAGTTCTTCTCCAATTATTATATATCTGAAGAAAAGAGTTTTCCAATGGTCCGTACCATTATTTTATGCTACTCAAACATCGGCGTCTTCAACACGGCCAATGCTTGTCTTGTGTTTTCGTATGCCTTGTTTGCTTCTCCAGGTGTCGGGACATATCCACCGTGGATAACTCGATTACGGATATCCATCACAGTCTCTTTCACGTTCGGAATGCCTTCCAATGATACCGAACATCTTTTACACAAATCAACAAGCCTGGAATAGCCGTCGGCCTGTCTCAAAACATACTCTTTAAGCGAATTGTCCGTCACTGTTACGTCTAGATATGAAACGGTTAGCTTTTTCAAAGCAACCTCTATTGCAGTTGCACAATGCAACACGGCTGAACGTGTGTCGCTACGTGACAGGTTCACACGAGCATTATCAAGCATTTCATAAGGCACTGAAACTGATTTGTTTACATTCCTTATTGCTTGCTTGAAATCCGCAAACGTGATCTGTCCCTCCCTATCATCATAAGATGAAGTAAAACAAAATGTTGGTTGAATTCTTCCATCATCTCCTAAACCCACTTCTGTCGAAACTTCACATAAATTCGAAGAATGATGGTCTGAATACATACGAACAGCATCTGGATTGATGATTTGCAGGGCGTGGATGAGATTATTGCCCATACTCTCAATTTCTGAAGAAGAGGGGGCTACATCTTTCTTTTCTCCAAAGCATTCGACAATGACGGATGAAATCCAGGCATCAACCTTATCTATTTCATCAAATACTTTATCAATGATGGGATGTCGATTCAATCTACCCCACTCTTCTCGATTGGTTCTGTATTTATATAATGCACCAGGTATACACAAATCAAGAATATCACCTTTACGAACAAGAGAAGGAATTACTATCGTCAAAACATATTCATCCGATGAATGAATACGAATACGTTTGCCGAGCAATCGGCCTTCGATGGCGAACATATCGCTAAGGTTTACAAAAAATGCATGGGTGAATAAGCCTTTGTCTTTCTCAAGCATTATTTTTCTCAACAAATGATTAATGTACAAACCTCACCCCTGTTCCCGAATCCGATTCCCAAATTACAGCCCAACTCATCGACTTAATTATTGATTTTCGTTCCCACCTCCTCGATGCCAAAATCCTAAGAGTCTCGGAAATCGATGGCAAGGACATCCAGCCCAGTGCTTTTGCCGAGCTACAAATATCGATATTCAAAAACAAACTGACAAATAGCTGACAATAAATCAAGAATGCAAGGGCTTTCCTTCAAGATAAGTCGTCATCGAACCTTTTACCTCGTTACTGGAATCCAAATAATAGATACCGCTCATTTCAAGCCATTCGCTATGAGAAATCATGGAACCCATTAAGTTCTTCTCTCCTATCAAAGCCCATACGATTTTCTTGTGATTCGATTGCAGATATCGTATAAAGGCATCTTTTCTCACCAACAAATACTCATGGCTGTCATGGTTGGCACAGGCGTCAAAACAAAGAAGATCGCCATCGGCATCCAACAGTTCACCGTCCGTGTCGGAATACCTCATACCCATACCTTCAAAGAGCTGCTTCGATGGTTTCAAATATGACAATGTATCCTGTTTTGAATAATCGTATTCCGATTCCCATAGGAAATTAATGCACGGCAACTCCACATCCGCAATCTTTTTATTGTTTTTCCTGTCGTATATTTCCCGAACCGTAATACCCTCTGCTTCATAATACTTATAGGCAGGCGACCAATAAAACTCACGGCTGAACATTTCGTAACGGTCAGATTGCTCAGGCATCCATCTGCCAGTGAAATTCTGTTTTGAAGCCCAACGCAAAAATTTATCACATTTATCCTCGTCTATAATAAAGCTTCTAATCTGATACCACAAACAGCGATAAACATTAGCGTCCTTTTCATGAGGCTCTACCCAATCAGGCATGGCTTGCAGGGCGAGCCAATGAGTTCCTTTTTCGTCAACCGTCTCTATCACACTGGCTGGATCTGGCAGATTGATGTCGTTACTGGCCCACTCAGCCATCTCACAATTCCATTCTTCATATTTTTGGTTATTCCACCAATACTTTGATTCAGGTTCAAACCAGTGTGTTATTCTTTTCTGAACCAACATCGTCGGGTCAAAATCCCTGATACAGGGTTCCCATGTGCCATTATATGAGACAACTCTATCATCATACCAACTGTCATGGAGCGGATAGTTATCCGACAACCTTGCCATCATTTCATGCAAAGCAATCCACTGGTATTTCTTGCCCACACGCTCGCCAAGAGACGTATTCCTCATTCTGCCCGTGCCCACCATATCATCATATTTCCCAAATAGTTCCTCTTTGTAACCATAACGCTCCATAATCCACTTTACAGCCAGATTACTGAGTTTTTGTGGGTCAAGATGCCATCCATACAAATGACTTTGAAATACATACCTGCCAAAATCGCCATACAATGTATAGCCATGCTCCGTAACCATCGAACTTAATATGTCATCAATGCCTGGAGTAATCCATTTCCCATCCTTATCTTTTTTGGAATAAGCCCGCACCTCTTCGTCGGTAGGAAATTCCTCTGAAAAAGAACTATTATAGGGCGGCACAAACGTTTTGTCACCTAATTGAAGATCAGGGTACTTGGTCAGTGTATATTCAATAACACCTTTGGCATAATCCCTGACCATCGCATCCGGATATACTTCCCCTTCCACATCAAATATATGCGCATAAACGCTTTGGGCTAATTCAGGCAATCTATTCGCAGTCTTCGACAACAAGGCACAGCCGTATGCCGCTGCATAAATTCGCTCCACCACATAGGGGTCGTTCACTCCATCAAACTTTTCAACCAGTTTGATCATCAAATCCACATCATCGCGCACAAGTGATATTAAGCCTTTTGAGGCATTATCGCGAATCCCCCTATCCATACAGGTTGTGAACCACGTAAGCACAATTGCAGTCAAGTATTTCGATTCAGAGTCAATCTTTGCCTGCCCATAATACTCTTTCGCCCACGCAATAAGCGTATCCACTGGACTTCCATTACCACTGATGCGTTTCATGTCGATTGACCATTGAGAGTCTCGCTCAGCCATCGACCACTGCATCAAGTTCCTGTGAAGGAACTCGGCGTTGAAGTAATGATTGACTGTTGGACCTACTTGAATCAGTACACCTAAAAAGTTTAATGAACTTTGATCATTCAATACCTCATTAAAGAAATCCACCAAATCCTTGCATATCGTAGATTTTTTTCTCCAAAGCAAACTTTTTATTACGCTGTCAACAACGGTATCATTGTTGTGGTATTCAGGAAGAATCTCATAAAGTTCCCTCCCTTCTTTTTCCGGGATGATGATGGCAAACGACTCCAACAACCCTGCATAATACCAAATGTCTCGTTTGTCCTTGATTATCTTTTTGACGGCCACCTCGGCTGATTCTGATTTTTCCAGCAGTCGCTGAGCGGTTAGGAAATCGTTGAACCGTTCGTATGACAGGTAAACCACCTCTTCATACTGTTTCCCTTCCCCATATTGCATATCTTTAGTGAGAACACTATACGACAACAGTTCATCCAACAAATCGCCATTGCCAAACTTGTCCGTTCTCACACCGTCGGTAAGTTCTATGGCTTTTGCTATCGGCACCACTGTGGTTAGGTTCTCAACCTGATAATCAATCAGCACATTGACAGCCTCCCTTACCACATGCAAATCAGACGAATAATTCTTCTTATGGGGTGACGACAGGTCTTTTTCAACGCCATTAATAAAAAGGCTTATCACGGAAGAGATACCCCGCATGCCTTCATCTATCTTGGTCAGACCGTTTTTACTTAAGCCTTCGCAAAAAAGCTTCAAGAACAATGGGTTCTGGAATTCGGGAAGAAGCAAAGGCACTGACGGCAATGCTATGTTATAGTTTTTAAAGTACAACTTAATTGCGTCAAAACTACGGCTTTCAAACCCTCTGTGAGTGATTCTCTGAACACCATCCACCTTTTTGTCGCCAAATATCGCCCTGACATAGGTGGAACGGATTGACATAACCAAACCCAACCAAGGATGTTCTTTTATCTGGTTGATAAACGATACAATATAACTATCCCACAGCACCTTTCCACCTCCTTCATTCAACGCATCAATAAAAATAATGATACGATGTCCTGTAGATTCAGCCTTGGCTTCCAAAGCTTGCAAGTATTCCTCCTCAGAACCCGTAAATTTTTGTTGTTTGAATATCTGTGTCCAGGGGTCTTCTTGAGCGTTAAAACGCTGACCAAGGAACAGCAAACTGTAACGACCGTCTTCTCTTCTTCGCTCAACCACATCGGCCAGCAAGTGCGACTTACCCATACCGGCATCACCACTCACTAACAAAATTGGCGTATTTGCCACTTTACACTCAGGCTCTTCAAGATAGTCTAAGAAATCACTCAATTCAAAGTAGAATTCTCTTACATTAGAGATAGTATGGCTATTATCTTTTTTTTCATCCGTCTTGGTAGGTTTATCTTCAAGATAGATTATAAAAGCCTGCGCTGCCATTGATGTTGACTGTATCTTAGTTCGAAGAATATCTATAGGCAACCTTTCTATACCCTCAAAAATAATCTTTCCGCATTCATCAATAAAGTCTGATACTTTTTTCTCCAAATTATCATACACATTTGACTTCCTGTCATCTTCCGCAGGATGAATCCATTGCCAAGCCTTTTTACATTTTAAAAGATTACTTTTAAAACGTTCTGCGAATCTTGTATTTCTCGACAAGCCGTCAAACGTCTTTGCTATGTCAAGTTCAACGTTCAGTTCGGGAGTATATCTGGTGCCTAACGCATCAATAGCCTTTTTGTTCTGATTTTTGAAGTCTTCTGCTGTAAATTCATCCTTGTTAAACCAGAAATAAACCCGGCCCTCATTTTCTTTTTCGCTTAGGATATCCAACAGTTCATGTTTACCCCAAAAGATGAATTCGGTTTCCTCTGCACCTTCCAATTTTTGCCATTGTGATACTTTTTCCTCATAGCGTTTTCGTGCAGATTTCGTTTTAGCTTTCCCATTATCAGGCAGGTCAAGAGGAAAGGCAATATAATACCTTTTGATGTTTTTATGAAGACTAAAGGCAGTTACTACTGAATCATTGATTTGATTAAACTGGGATGCACCAAGAGCTGACGGGAAAAACTTGGCCTGCCACATCCATAAATCGCCGTTTTCGAGTTCCCAATAACATTCCACCCCGCCATCAGGACGACCATTACGCACAAACCTCTTGCCACCAGGCACATTCATTCTGTGTGCCAACTGGCATACCATCTCCTCAAAGCCATCATTCACAGAGCCTAAAGGGCGTATGTTATTGAAATCAAGATTCAGCATTTTCAATTCTCGGTTTGCCATTATCTTTCTTACCAAACAAAATACTAAGAATCGTCCTTATTCGGTCTAGTACTCTTTGGCTACGAATGTCGTCAACGACTTCTTGGCGTATTTGATTTTTCAGTTCTATGAAAGAATTCCGCTCTGGAGGGTCTTGAAAATGAACAGCTTTGTCAAAGCGCTGCTCAATTGAATGATGTCTGATTTTATCAAGCCACTCATAAACATCACTGCTTTTTATATCGCCACTTTCATACCTAAATTTGCGAATAAGCGCATGAGCTATTAGAGCATACTCGCGTTCAATCGAGGTAGCAAACACACCTTTGTCGTCGGTATTGATGGAGACAGAAATGTCGTGCCTTGGATATTGTTTATGACGGTTTATGGTGTTGAATTTAGTAATAGGATGATGGTCATAACGATTAATCTCTCCAATTTTGAAATTGGATGTAGGGTTACATTCTATGGCAATACCCAAATCCTCCACTTCTTGAAGTAAGGTTTGTTGTACCTCGAATATTGCCTGGCACATTTCCTTGTCTACCTCCCATGTAGCATATACACGACCGTTCAGTTTTCCTTCTTTGCAATAATGATAAAGATGATAAAGCTTGCATGCCTCGCTCTGTGTTCGGGCTTCGTCACATACCTTTGACCTTACCAAAGCTTTATTTCCCCACTCCGTTACATCGTCATAACTATTACTTATATTTCCATCCGCATCATAGCAGCTAGGGTTATCCCCTCGCAACAGCATACTACTATAGTATAAATCAATATTAGGGGTCCCTCCATACTGCGGATATATTCTTCTGAAACATCTACCAAAACGATGCTCTAGTTCGGCTCTGCATTTATGGTATGTACCCATTTGTGTTAATCGCTTCCATAGCCATGCGGCATTATCCATCTGCATCTGGAGCGACAATGCTACCGTGTGATTACGTAGTTGGTAATATTTTTCAACATCCACGCCTAAAACAAGCCCATGGCCTATTCTATCTCCTTTTTCCAATTGAAGAAACAGAATGGCTTCATCCACAGCCCGCAGACCATCTACAATATCCATAAAGTCCTCACCCACATGGTAAGTTATACCAAGGTCGGCTGGGCGATAATTTCGCTGATGGTTTATTGAATGTCTTCTGAGAAATCGGAACGCCTGAGCAAAGACCTCTGGTCGGGCTGCTATTTCACTGTTGGCTGCATCTATGCCTACTATCCGATCCGCGTAATACTCGTTACGCTTATTCATTTGCAACGAATTCCTCAAATCAAAAATACCCAACGCCTGCTCTTTTACCTTCTCTCTCAACGAATTGTGCCGTGGTAAAACATTTTCTTTTGTATCATCCTTCTCTTTGATAAAGTGATAGATATAACGATATTTCCAATGCGAACTATCTGCATCGTTGCGAGTCCTGAACATGCTATCCTCTACTGCATTATCATTAAAGTCTATCTCCTTTATGTTTTTATCAACCACATTGTTCTTTCCATCGTCACTAACCTCTGGGGTAATACGGGTCTCATGATACCTGGTTCCGTCAGGACTTTCACTAAAGAAACTGGCCACAGCCAGATGAATAGCAGCCTTTTTATACACAGGGATGGATTTCGCAAAAATAAGCTTGCGTTCCTCATAGACATTGAAATTGGCAAAACCAACAGTATCGTTGAGATGACTTATTTCGTGACGTATTTCGTTCTTGATAAGCAAATAGACATACAATAACGTGGCAATTTGCCCATCATGGTATGTTCCTTTATAAATGTTCGCAAATGTACTATATAAAATGTGGCGTTCACCTGACAACAGACTGTAAGCACACATTTCTTCCTTACCGCGAGGAACGGTTACACCATCTCTGATAGCATAGTCAAAGCGAGCAGTATCGCCCGTCTTGTCATTGGCATATAGTTTCCCGTAAGTATGCAAAGCAGTTTCAATCGATTGTTGCAATTCCTCAACTTTGTTCAAGATGCTGCCGTCGGGATAAAGATTCAGTACCCCCTTCAAATCATTCATCGAATAAACACTATCATCGTGCTCTTTTTGTTCGAGAAAGAGTCGAATAGCAGCTGCAACAACAGCTTTTTGATAGAGCCCCTCAGAATCTTTTCTATTGTAGTGATGGCCTTGTGTAAATTGCGTCAATACATTGAATTGTTCCTTCCGATCAGTGATATGATTCATCAAACATATCCAGTTGATGTCGAAATTGAGCGACGATCCCTTAAGATGGGCATGTATGTCAGCCAATGGCATCTCCAACATGGTTTCCAGTGTAGGGTCATCTGTTCTGATATACGATGGCCATGCGAAATCATTTCTTGGTGCGGTTGCTAAAATATTCTTTTGGTCGTATGAGGCCAAGAAAGCACAAACCAACAAATCCTCTCCAATGGCAGAACTAAGTGTATGCCAGCGCAGGATGTCTTCCCAATGGCATACAACATTAGTGTTGTCTTTTAATCTCAAGGCATCTTGATCCACAAAATGGAGCAATGCATTATAAATCGAAGGTTTCGTGGAGTATTTCAGTTTTCCAGACAATACGTCTTCTTTCATCCAAAGCGTGGTCAGCATATCCACCATACCATATAGCTGATCTATGGTATACTGCTCATCCACTCTGGATTCATCTCGCATTAGTTGAACCAAATCTATCGGTTCAATAATTGGTGAATCCGAACTACAACCGCCATTCACCAATTGCAGTATAAGTGGTGTACAGTCAGCCCTTAGCAAGAGTGCCCTTAGACACAACTGAAGTTCCTTCTGCTTATGAATTTCTATTGATGACATCGAAACCGTCTTCAAAAGGATTCTTAATTGTTGGTGTATTGAAAATACTCATAAAATGGTCTTTCACAGCAGCATTTTCTGAAGATATCAAGTCGGCAAACTTCTTGAAAAACTCAAAATGGATGGTGTAAGGCTTGTCCTCCTCGCCCGTTCTGTCATCATCATAACGGTCGTAGGACTTGATGTTATAACTAGCTACTGCAACAAAGAAACTGTGGAGCAGGTCATAACTGTCCAATCCCTCGACATACTCTTTTGCCCTAACTGTATCCAAAAGGTCCTCCATAATCTCCATATTGCGGAAGCAACAAAACGACAGCCATTTTTCTTCCTCGCTTTTCCACTCTTTATGACGGTTCTGCAATGTTATCTCTCTCATATCATTAAAGAGGGGATCGCGACCATCAGCCCTTTCCGTTTTCAGCTTATTAAGGAATGCTTTACCATGTGGCAAAACCTGAAATCTATTAAAGCAGCGTTCAACCCTGCACAGATTGAAAAATAAAGCGCCAAGGTCAAAGTATAAGTCTGTATGAATAGAAAATTCATCATAGCATAATTCTGGAGAACTGCGAAAGGTCAATTGTGTGGATGGTTCTTTGCTACCATCATAATAAATGGTCAGCATCAAGAATTCCGCTAGTCTTATCAGATTCTGCTCCCTGGCCTTCTGCCAATCATTTAGGCATAATTCAAAAAGTCCGTCAAAATTAACTGAAGAAATAATACTACGGGAAATCTTATTGGAAAATAAATCCTGTGGTATCAGTTCATCCAAATCGGTGCAAAAAACACTACCACCTAATATAGCCTCATATTCATTCCACACAACATCGTGTTCCGGTTTCTGTATCAACAGATTCGCTCTCTCCTGCTCTTTATCCTTCTCACTCGACGAAGAGATGGTATCGTAGGCATGATATAGTTGAATGCTATAAAAAGATTTCAGGAAGAAAAGGAACTTCCTGATATCCTCACCCACTTTTGTTCGCTGTGTCAAGCGGATAATTGCGAGGACATCGCCCACGGATATATTAAAGGGTGTATTAGCGGGACTAATAATTCTCTCCACTGTATCATCACCTGTCCTGCTTTTCAGACTCGATTCAGTGATTTCATCCAATATACGAAGCACTATATAATTAAGTTCCTCTACATTTTGCACCCGTTTTACATCGTCAGCATAATCTTTATACTCCTCTGTCAAGTTGATATCACACCAGTCGTTGTAAAAATACTGGCGGAACATTTCCTTGTTATAATAATTCGGTGTCACTTCACCAGACTCGGCATAATCCTTCATTTGCAACAACAGCTTAAACATTTGCCGCATATCGCGCAGATTTCTCGGTACAATATAGCTAACCCTCTTGGCACTGTTATAGAAAAGGAATCTGGTTTTAAGGAAAATAAGCTCAGGGATAACCTGCTTTATCTTGATACCATCCGATAAATTATAACCCCACTTCTCGTTGTCGCCAAACACAGGCACAGCATCCATATACTCAGAAGGTGACGGCATATAGATTCGTTGATGTGCTGGAAGAAGTTTTGCCAAATAGCGTTCAGCACGCTCAGAAATTTCATTTCTTTCTTCAATTGTTGTCCTTGGATATCTCCTATAGGAATATATATCATTAACAACAAGATACTCTTCAGTGAATTGACGCTGTATAATTCCTGATAGCTGCTCTATTTTCATCGACATCAGTGTGATGACATTTGGTTGCATAAAGTATTTACGCAACTGTTCACACATCTCGTAAGCATGAACACTGTCGATATCTATGTCGTCAATCAACAACAGCAAAATACCATCTTCACTACCGCAATATTTCAAATAAAGATCAACCAGTTTCCGTATATTCTCTTTGATATCCACGGATGCCGCCATGTCCACCAAATACTCCATACCGTCCTTGACTTTCTTGTCACCAAACATGCTTCGTAAGTTCTGCTGAACTTTTACAAACATCCTCATCAAATCATTCCGATATTGATTCCCTTTTCCGTCAGAAGGGCAGTCTGTCTCTTCTTTTTCCTGAAAAACACTATATAATCTGGCAATAAACAGAGACAAGATATTATGTTCTTCATCAAAGAAGGAGGGGTCTATCATCGGGATTGTATGAAACTTTGCCCTTGCCACGTATCTTGCGCCATGACAAATAATTTCATGATTCTCTGATGTTAGCATGTTTGCCATCGATAGCATACATGAAGTTTTCCCCGTTCCACGCCCGCCATCAAACACAATAATATTATTATTGTTGTCAACGCTATTTCGTAAAGTAGAAGGCGGTTCCTGCATGCTTTTAACCCCTTTCAGGTAGGCATCGATAAGAAGGATGCACTGTTCATACTGATCTTTGAACATGGATTCTTTTGCATCTTCCAATCCTTCAACATACGGTCGATTATCACCGTTCAAATCAAACTTTATCTTCTTCATAACACTGTTGTTATTTTGCGACCCAGTTATTCATTGCTATATTCACTATTTTACCGCGGTAGGTTGAAAACGACAGATTATCCGATTCAAAAAGCTTACGGTTGCTCTCTGTCAGATTCTTCCAAACAATATTACTGATCACTATTTCATCATCAGCATCTTCGGCATATTGTTTCGCTCTATCTATAGCATCACCCATCCATATAAACCTTGGGAATCTGTTGTTGTTAATATTGACTGGAAGCATGGATACTGAGCCATAGTCCATCCCTAAAGATGCTTTTATCGTTGGATACTCCCGCTGTTTGGCCTTCTTTGACACCACCATCGCCAATGTCCTTATGCGTGCAGCATCATCCATGGCTTCATTTAGTTCTGTCTTTAGTGAAGTGTCATAAACTAACTTTAAACATATATCTGACACCTTAATGTCCCTGCAACAACTGCTTGAGCCTCCAATACGAATCGCTTCTGAGACAAAACTCTGTATAACAGGAAGGTGTAACTTTTTGTCCACGGGGTGCCATATATTAGGCACTATTTCAAAGTTCACATGAATCACTGTTGCCTGAGTCAAAAAGACCACCGAAAAATCTATATCCTCCTCTCTAGGGATTGCTTTAGCAGCTTTCTCAGGTATATTTGATGACAGAATGGAATCTATCCGTCGTAAAGATTCTGCAAAATTGTATACTGCTACCATATTATCTTTACTATATTAAATCAGTATAATCCATAAATTCGTAGTTCTAAAATTCCTCCGCCTCACAGGCACGCCCCCACTAATATCACAACAAATTAATGCAAAACTGCTAAATCACATTCATTATTGTTTTTATCAAATTAGCAATTCTAAAATCCCTTCCTCCTCATACGGAACGCAATCCCTTTGCTTGCACTCAATTCCACATAAACTAATAAACAATTATCTCCCCCCACACCAAAACAATCACCCTCAAATCCTCCCACTGTCCTTCTTATCTATTCTTTTATCTCCCCCACCTTCGCCAACACCATCGCAGCCACATAACATCAAAAATCAAACAAGACATCCCTGGGCTGTTCGATTTACTATTTACAAACTGCAAAAATAAAAAAATCCCGTAAGATATTCCTTCTTAAATAAGCCTCATCAGAATAATCCATACTCGGGATTGCCCGCCCTCCACTGGGCTGGGTGCGCGGGCCACGGCCGACATGGCGGACTTCCCCCTTTAAGGGAGTGCCCTAAGGGCGGGGGATTACGTCCGCTTTGTGCGGCTGGTCCGATGATGTTGGCCTTGAACTTTTAGCTTCGCTGATTTTGCTTTGCCTCAGCATAGTTCGAGCGAGCTCGACTCTGCATTCGGCTTTCGCAAAATTGGTCCTTTTGACTTCGTCGAAATGCTTTGCATTCAGCGTAGCTAATCTTCGATTTCTTTCAAGAGAAAAGGACAGAAAAACTCACCTTATCTCCACCAAATAATCATTCTTAGCAAACATCCTCCCATATTGAGGGACAAGCATAGAGGTATCAACAGGATTCCCTTTGAGCCACTCAATGATAGCCTTGGGCAAATTCACTCCAGCCTCATAACTGAACGGAAAACCACCGCCAAAACGGGGATTCAACTCTAACACACAATAATCGCCATTGGCTCTTTGCATGATATCTACATCTAAATTACCAATATGCTTTAAATTTCGGCCTATAATCTCACCAATTTTTCGAACTTCCGGCAAATCAACCGTAATTGCTTTATCAGTCTCTCCTGCTCTCATGGCAAGTTTTTGCTTTACAGAAACAGCTACATAATTTCCTTCCAAGTCATTAATAACGTCTAATCCATACTCAGGACCAGTTAATTCTTCTTGAATCATGATGTACTCATCTCCCACGGATGCTGTAGCAAGAATGGTTTTTTTGATTTTCGTATATAATAGGCCATATACTACCTCAAGTTCTTCCATGTCTTCGACCGTTTCCAGTCCCAAAGAACCAGAACCCCACCTAGGTTTCAAAAACAATGGGAAACAAACTTCACCTGCCTTCAAAGCAGCCTTGACATCGGCTAATTTGACAAATGTCTTAGAAGCCTTCAAACCCAGTGATTCCACCCATTGCGTCGTCTTATACTTATCAAAGCATATATCAACCACCTCTGGAGAAGACACTAATACCTTAATGCCAAGCGTTTCAAAACGGGCTTTTTGTTCGGCCAGAATAGGCAGCTCAAGGTCATTAAGACTTATAATTGCATCAACATTGCATTTCTTGCAAATGTCGAGCATAACGTCGATATAATCTGACTCATATACCGACGGAACTTGTAACTTCACATCTGCAACCTGCAAAGCTGGTGCTGACCATTGCATATCGGTGGCAATGATTCTATCGCCTTCATTTAAATTTTCACGAAAATATTTTAGCAAATAGGTACGTCTACCTACACAGGTAAAAAGTATGTTCATGGATTGTATTTATTTCATCATATTCATCAGTCCCCCAGTATGCCAGAAGATGATTATCTTGCTTTGTAGTCTTTCTCTATTGATAGTATTCATCATAATATAAAAGCCTTTGCTGATATCAATTGTGTCGAACAAAAGACCAGAAATTTTCATGGCTTTTTCAAAATAATCTCAAATAATAATCAAAACAAACTCCTCCTATGGAATATCGTTTACCCGTATTCCATTAAAACCGGACATATTCAACTCCGTTTTTTGGTACTCACATGCCAATAAACCATAATAACATCTTCCCTCAAAAGTTTCACCTACCAACTTCTCATCTCTATGCACGCCTTCCAATGTGAATCCAACTTTCTCATATACCCTACGAGCTACTCTATTACTTTCATTAGCGAATAAAAATATCTTATGTAATTGAAGTACTTCGAATCCATACTGACATAACATTCGGGTTGCCTCTGTTCCAATACCGCGCCCATGTAAATCAGGATTGGCAAAAATATAAAATTCAGCCTTACGCACAATGGGATCAATTCCTGTCAGACCACCGAAAGCGGCGTACTCTCCATCATCTGTCTCAAACACGGCATCAAAACGACTATTGTTTTTTTGATTGTTTTCCCACCACACAATAGTATTTTCCAACGAAATAGGAGGTGTAAAACTCATGAAAGGGAAAATACTAGGATTGTTAGCCCAATCCACCCGAGTTGGTAAATCCACTTTTTCTAATCTACGTAATTTCATTTTTGTTGTTTTCTTTTTCGTTCAACATCAAGAAACTCACTTACTGGCGTAACCGCAATATCCTTTCTTCTCAAGACATTGATAGCGGTTATGAAGAGTATTCTTATATCAAGCCATAAACTCAAATGTTTTACATAATAAACATCAAGTGACAATTTATCATCCCAAGAAATAGTGTTGCGCCCATGAATTTGTGCCCAACCTGTAATGCCTGGACGGACAAAATGTCTTATTTTTTCTTGTTCAGTATACCATGGCAGATAACGAGGTAGTAACGGTCTTGGTCCAACAAAAGACATATCACCCTTAAATACATTGATTAGTTGCGGCAATTCATCAATTGAGAGTTTCCTTACCACACCACCCACTTTGGTTAGTCTGTCCTTATCTGGAAGAAGGTTCCCGTTATTATCACGTTTATCTGTCATAGTCTTGAACTTAATAATCTTGAAAATCTTTTCATCTTTGCCCGGACGTTCTTGTAGAAAAAAAGCTCCTGCACCTTTGTTGGCAAAGTGGAGGAAAAGAGCGACCAATAAAATAAACCATCCTATACACAGCAAGGCTATGCTTGAAATGAAAATGTCCAAAAGGCGTTTGAAGAAATGCTTGTACATAAACTATACTTTAACGACAGGAGCTGAACTCCAATCAATTTGCCTATTTGCCTCCTGTAAATCCACAAAATCAATCTTATCAATAAGATTCATCATCTTTTCGAAAGCATGCTTTTTCCCTAAATTGACCTTTAGATATTGCAAATAACGTGCCTTTAAAGTCGCTTTTTCTTTATAATAGGCTTCATACAACTCCTTGGTTTTTACCTTTTCCGATTCTGGCACCAAATCAAGGATATGAAAATAACACATAGCATACTTGCTCTTCGTTATCTCTTTCTTCACAAAAGATAATGGGAAAAACCGAAAATAGCCCCCGCCGGAATAAGCGGTTTCTTTTCCTAACACTTTTGTTGTACAAACAGGAAACTCTTTAAGTCTGATTCCGTTATACTCCACGATGCAAGGCTCTTTTTGACCAAAGTCCTTAAAGCCACCTAAGGCTCGAGCAGCTGGAAAAACGGATGCATCTTTTTCGATACCATTTTCCGCCAATATCTCAAATGCCCATTTATTGCTTTCGCCAATACTGAATGCGGGAGCTCGATAGCTTTTCACCTTTTCTCCAATGCATTGTTCCAAGCTATCAATAGCGCGATGAGTATCTTCTTGGCATTCAACTTTGGTCATTTTGTTGAGCCAAGTGTGAATATTGGAATGACAGCCTATTTCATGGCCTTTTGCCTGAATTTTCTTGATAACTTCAGGGAAAGACCTTCCCATCTCGCCCACACAGAAAAACGTTGCCTTAGTTTTTCGCTCATCTAACTTAGCCAAAATGTCATCAAGATAATGGTCAAACTCGACATACTTCTCTGTACGATTCTGACGGCACGATTCAATGTACCATTCTTCTATGTCAAAAGTGAGGATATTCATAGCTCCAATATTTTTTTCATCATTTGTATGGCTTTTTCAACTTCATTTTTTGAAATCTCAAAACATGCCTTATCATCTTCATCAAGCTCCAATTCTATCACTCTTTCGATTCCGTTCTTGCCCAAAACCACAGGGACACCCAAATATATGTCTTTGTAACCATATTCTCCATCGAGATAAGCACATACAGGAAACACTCTTTTCTGGTCACAAATGACAGCTTCGACCATCTCACAAACCGCAGCTCCTGCAGCATACCAACCTGAACGACCAAGATGGTTGATGATTTCCTCTCCTCCCAATTGTGTTCGGTGTATCGCTTCCTGCACTTTTTCCTCGTTGATAAGATTGCGTATTGGTATGCCACCAATGGTGGTATATCGCGGCATGGGAACCATCGTCTTACCATGTCCGCCCAAAATCAAGGCTTGAATGTCTTTTGTCGAAACTTGCAACGTTTCAGCAATAAATGACTTATAACGGGCTACATCAAGCATTCCAGACATTCCCATCACTCGATTTGATGGAAAACCGCTATACTTATAAGCACAGTAGCACAACACATCCAAAGGATTGGAGACAACAATAATTGTGGAATTCGGTGAATACTTGGAAATCTGACTACTGACATCTTTTATAATACCAGCGTTGGTGGAGATAAGGTCACTACGCTCCATGCCTGGTTTACGAGTAATTCCAGATGTAATAACAATGACATCTGAATCTACAGTAGTGGAATAGTCGCCCGTTACCCCTTTGACTATAGTGTCAAAACGCTTTATTGCAGCCGACTGCCGCAAATCAAGAGCCTTACCTTCAGCAAGCCCCTGCTTCACATCAAGAATGACAATCTCATTGACAAAATCACGCTCAGCAAGACACGTGGCGCATGACGCACCTACTTCACCCGCACCAATGATTGTTACTTTCGACATTTTGACAATTTATTTCTAAATAAATAATTTACGATGATTATTACCAATACTACCACCAACATTGTGGCAACAAATACTATAAAAGCTAGTGACATGGTAGAAGAAACAACATCTTGACCGACATGCAATAACACAGCAACCAAAATGACAAACACTCCTTTTATCGGAATATGTGTACACATCACATCCAAACTGTTTCTCCCCAACCATTTGATACCACCTATTGCTTTTTGATATACTTTACAATTATTCAATGACACACTTAACAGCAATGAGAAAACCAATAGAGACCCACACCCAATAAAAGCTCTCAACATGAAAACCCAACCACTACAATTATATGTACTCGACCCCATCGAGCAAGAACCAAAACTCATTGTTCCTGCCACCAATAATATTGTCAATAACAGCCATAGGCCAACCACACCCCATTTGTGCAACTGTACACACGAAGTCATCTTCTCTGGCGAAATGTGCCTAACAAGAATATTTCCGACACAATAAAATGGTAAGGCAATGAGTGCCGCGTCAAAATTCCATGGCAACATGAACCACCATACATTTCCATACAAAAGCCCCAAAAGAAAACTCAATCCCGCCAAAGCAAAGCACACCAAAATAGCTAACCACCACCTTAACCTCCCAATAAAGAAATACATGATTTCGACCGCAAAAAGACAAGGTATGAACCACAAAGCTGAATTATGGACAATATATGCACCCGAACCTCGTGCAATAAATGTCTGCAACAAAGGCATCCAATAACTTTCAACTGCATCCCCCCTAACCATACGAAACGCCACCCACAGCAACCATGTAGCTAATGAATAAAGCAGATAAGGAATAAACAAGCGTTTTGCCCTTTTCTTAATAAAATCCCAAAATGTCTTGTATTTGTCTTGCCTGAAAAGCATTCCCGATATCAAGAAAAACAAAGGCATGTGGAACGCATAGCAAAGCCCGTGCGACCAACCGCAAAGCATAATGTGCGCCCAAACCACAGCAAGTATTCCCAAGCCTTTGGCAATATCAAAAAAATCGTAACGTGTTGTGGTCATTTTAAAGATTTGGCATTTTTAAACTTCGGATCAGACATTTTTCGGATATTATGGAATGTTCCCTTGAGAAAAGGCATCGGATCCGTCCAATCGCTCATATCTTGATAATGAATGTGTTTCCCAAAAAACCTAAACCAATTAGGGTCTGTATTCCTGCGACTTTCGGCATGTTTGAACCACAGCATTTCCAAACCCAAATGACGGAGATATTCCCCTTCTTTATACTCGTAAGTTTTCTGTGGCTTGTTCATATATCCGTTCACGATGATTTCTGCCCAATTGATTCCCGACACCATTGCCATTTGAATACATGCCGGAACTCGCGGATTGATTTCCATGATAAGCAATTCTCCCGTGTCGGGGTCCTCGATGGCATCAAAATCAGCGAACCCTACCCAATCAATGTCCTTTAATATGTTATAACAGATTTCAACAATTTTTGGTTCTCTTATGGAAACGGCGCAGCAGTTGGATCCCGCCTTGTTGGGATACCATCTAATCTTCCGCATGACGGAACTGTTCACCAAATTCTTGTCTTCATCAATATACAATTGTATCTTCACCTGCCGCCCACCAGCCCTAACAAACCGTTGCAAATGATAATCACCATACTGTTGATGAAGCGTCTCGTATTTTGCCTTCATTTCATCGTACGAAAAAACTTCCACCATACCCCTCCCTCCTGTTGTACAGTTTGGTTTCAACATTGCAGGATATGGAAAAGCTTTCAACCTTTCGTCATCCAACGCTACTTTTGACAAATCAACTGTTTCAGGATGCGGATAGCCCTTCTCTTCACAAAGTGACATCAACAAGTTTTTATCATAACCTTTAAGAAAGTTGTCATATAGTGGCATTTTCACATGAGTTATCCTTTGCAGGCGTTCCAAATTCTTGCTGACAAAACTTGCAGCAGAATCGCCCATAGGAATCACCACATCTATTCCGTCATTTTTCAAAATTTCTTCCACCTGCTGAAGATAGTCATCACTTGTGTCTTTGAGATTCGTTCGTATGATTTTATCCACATATCTTGAGCTATCGGCATAATTATGTTCCGAACCACAAAGTAACACAATAAAACATTTGGCCTTCGACAAAGCGCGAACCAAAGAGAGGCCCTGGGTTCCAGAACCTAACAATAATGCTTTTGTCATTTTTCTGATATCAATTGATTTCTATGTTCAGCCAATCTTCTGAACAATTCTTGCTGATCATACTTTCCCTCAACATTCTTTCGGGCAATAATTCCCATCTCTTTTACCTTGGCGGGATTGTCGATACAACGTATCATAGCTTCCACCACCTTATCTACATTTTTAGTCGGCACCAACAAACCTGTGACCTGATCCTCAATAGTGTCACGCTGACCAAGTGCATCAGACACAATTCCTGGCACTCCCATGGCAGCCGCCTCAATGACAACAAGACCAAAGCCTTCCCTATAACTTAAAGACATGAACACATCTAATGCGGAATAGTATTTGGGGACTTCGTTGGTTCTACCAGTAAAAATAACTTGAGGGCATGATTGAGCCCAATTGAACAATTCCTGATTAATTGTCTCTGGGTTATCATAAGAACCAATAATCATTAAATAGGCAGACCGCTTTTTCAAAACTTCCTTAAACGAAGCAAACAATTCATTCATACCTTTATCGCGTGTAATTCTTCCGCAATAGCCGAAAACGCAGGCATCTTTTTCTATCCCGTATTTTTGTCTTATCTCATTACACCACTCCTCTTTCTTTGATATTTCATACTTTGCGATGGTTACTCCACATGCACTACCATTCCATATCAAAGATGCTTTTTCCCTTTTATAAACACCAAGGATAATGGCCGTCTCATACATCGAGAAACTCTCGGACTCGATCACGGTTGAAAGTCGCGTGATGATTTTTTCATCCAACCATAAAAGGAAACGCTTAAATCCTTTCAGGGCAGCAAACATCATTCCCCACTGACAATACAGACGGCATTTGATACCCGCCATCCAAGCAGCAATGGAAGCATAAGTTCCTGCGTTTCTGGTCGAATATTGGACAATGTCGAATTTTTCCCGCTTGAAAATACGGTACATCTTCCAAATGGCACGAATCCCATCGAACGATAAACCTCGTTTCATCTTAACCGGTATATAGTGCAAATGCTCACCTGTCAATTCTTTCATGGAATCATCCGGATCACAAACCACGGTTACGTCATAATTATGTTTATCAATTAGATAATGTGACAATTCCAACAAGAAAGCCTTGTATGTTCCTCCCTGAGTGACTGCAAAACAAATCTTTTTTTTCATTAAGACCCTTTTTTATATTTTAATTAATTGAGTTATCTCATTTTGTAAACAATCCGATAAAGCCATGTGGGCATAATACCCAATATCAAAGGCTTGAGGCAATACACATTGTAGTAGAAAGGAAGCTCCAACATTTTTACGGCCAAATGCTTTACGTATGCTTCGTTTTTTCTCGTTTTGAAATTACGCCTTTTTGCCGCATTCCTGTCATCACGCATCATATATAGCGGTTCTTCTAACGTATATCCACGAAACCCTTTCTGATACATCTTTATCCAAAGATGATAGTCTTCCTCTCTCAGCAACTTTTCCGCCACGGTATAACCTCCTACAGCACGATAGGCCTCTGTTCGCACCATACAAGGCGCATGACAAAATGGGGAATGCTTTGGGAATTCAGTCAATCTAGGTTCTCTACCTCCCTTGCCTTCCCTAAAAACCCCTTTCTCATCAAAATACTTCATAGGAGTGGTCACGATGGCATATTCTGGATGCTCATCCAAAAAACTCACTTCTT
>JAEEGK010009454.1_pt1 | contig 22766 bp, 16 predicted proteins | sample 8958771 | NCBI WGS metagenome assembly JAEEGK01 (sample SAMN16246547, study PRJNA631951) | gut metagenome | biome: gut microbiome; feature: rumen; material: SC-attached | host: Bos | place: Iran: Karaj | collected 2018-10 | reverse complement strand
TCCAGTCCGAACCCACCTCCCCGCCTAGCGTCGCACAGATGTGCTCCCCCTCCTCATCACCGCGGTACACCTCCGCCATATAACCCCTGAAGTCATCGGCAGGCGGCACCCACGCCCACGTCCTTCCAGGCAGCAGCGTATCGGCAATCACATCACCCAGGTAACGGTAACGCACACGCATACTTGACGTAGGCGTAGCAGAGAAGGTAAACCGCACCGTATCACCGGGGGCATAGCTGCACCGGTCCGTCTCCATGCTGTAACGCAGCTTAGGCAACTTTACCGTTGCCCCCGAGGCCAGCACCGGCGTAACCGTCCGCACAGGAACCGCTTTCCGGTAAGGCCTGCTATGCAGCGCCAACGTGCCCGTAGCTAATCTCAGCACCCCGCTGTAAGTACCCGCATCCGCCGCATCCTCATGCAACGCATAATCATTCCCCTCTGACAGCTCCGCATTCACAGCCGTTCCCACCGGGTACAGGCAAGGCGGGTACAGACGCTGTGCCGGCAGCTCACCATCACGCCCTGCCACCCGAATCTGCTTCGCCTTCACATCCACCGTCACCTGGCACAGCCCCACGTTATCCACCCGGTACTTATAGTCACCGCTGGTATGCAGCGCAATCTTCTGCGTCCCCATGCCCAGCAAAGCATTGGCAGCTGACGGCCCCCAGTGACTACCCCATCCCGTAGCATCCGTCATAAACTTCAGCTCACCGCCATGATACAGGTAGCCCTGCCAAGTATATACCCCCTCCGTCTGCTCCGTCATCTCCTGGCGGTTCCAGCCGGAACTGATAGCAGAGCCCACAATGTAGAGCGAAGCCCGCACCTGCAGGCTACACACCAAGGCCAGGAATAAAACAAGCAGTGCCTGCTTTAGGGGCAGGGAGCAAGGGGCAAGGAGCAAGGACCTGCCATTGGCAGGAACGGGAACGATAACGTTAACGATAACACTTGTATTCATAATTGACAGACATTTTCCGCAAGATTCCCGCGGATATGCAGTTTTTTACTTGTTGATTCCGTTATAGAGCACCAGCCCCCTTTTTGTCAGCAAATACTTTTGGCGGGGATGATTGGGTTGTCAGGATATAGCAGTTCTTCAGCACATTGTTCTCCCCTAACAACAGATTACGGAAGAAGCGTACTAAGAATATCGGTTCATAACCAATGCCTTTCTCCAAATTGCGGTAATTGGCTCGTACCAATGCATTGCGGAAGTACCAGGAGTGGCGTTCAAACATATCGTTGTTTACACTGAATCCTTGTGAGCGTAAATACTTGATGGTGAAAATGGCAGTGGTACGTGTATTTCCTTCGCTAAATGGATGTATCTGCCATAAACCTGATATGAATTTTGCCAGATGCTCCACCATCTGGTCTTTATTCAATCCTGTATAGTCAAACTGATGTTCCTGGCTTAAGTCATACTCTATGGCCATACGCAGATCCTGCCAGCGTCCATATAGTACGGAATCGCCTCGCAGCACCCACTCTTTCTTAGAAATGTCATAGTCACGGAATTGTCCGGCATGTTTGAATACCCCCTCAAAAATGGCACGATGAATAGCCGCAAGCCCGGCAACGCTATAGGTAAAAGCGTCTGTCTGAAGAAGCTTCGATATGTTACTCGAAACCCGGTCTGCCTCTTCCTGATCTGCGTCGTCACCATCGTGAGCAGTTTTCTTGATGTAGTATTCCTTCACCAATTCACGTGCTTCATCGATAGTGATTTCGCCCTCAATATTCCTACGGGCGGTATCCTGCAAGTATTCCGAGGTTTTCAACCCATCCACAGCCTGCAATCCTATCGCCACGCGCCAAGCCTCAGCCCTCTCTTTCTTCTGGGGCTCACCTTGACGTATATACTCGTCGAAATTGATATACTGTTCTTTCTCGCTCATACGCTATATACTTTCAACTGCAAAGATAGACATTTTCCGCAAGATTCTCACAGAATCGCTCAGAAATAATTCAGTCAACTGTCAACTGTGACCTTCGGTCGAATTAGGGGCAAGGGGCAAGAGGATTCCTCTACCCAACCCTCTCCAAAGGAAAGTTGACAGTTTAAATCTATTATCTTTCATCTATTATCACTCTGCAAAGTTATATTTTTTCGGCACAACAGAAAAGTTTTACGCTGAAAAAACAACTTATCTATGCTCTAGGGGCCGGGCATGTGTCACTTGCCCCTAAAAAAGGAAGCACAACCTCTGTGACTTTACAATAATTGTCTCTTTTTTCTTTGAGAAATTTGGCTGATAAAAGAACTTGCTGTACCTTTGTAACACGAGAACCCGCCAAGCCTCTTCACAATGCTTAAATCGGCGGGGCGTTTTTTTTATTATATTTCCTGAATATCATTTCACCCGGCAATAACATGAAAGCTAAACTTGACACTTTGCTTGCCAAATATCCAAACATAGATACTTCCGCCATGGGCTTTCCACGTGGTTGGGAGAATGAACCACTTTGGCAATAAGAGCCAAAAAGAATTCAGGCTTAATTCAGGGAGTTTGAAGCCTGAATTCTCCCAGTTTGCAGGCTTCAAACTATTGGAATTAAACATGCGTGAGCCGGGCACGGCTGAAGAGCGAAGCCAAAAACATTCCGCACGAAGGGGGCTTTAGAGGCAAGCTGCTTCTTGGAAGAAAAGATGAAAGAATGTCTGAGCGATAGCGAGTTTTCTTTCAGCCTGACAAGAAGTAGCCTGCCGGCCCCTGAGCCAGGACGTTTTTGGCTTGCTCTTCGGCTTGCCTACCCACTAACTTTAACCTTTTTGCAACCTCCGGAGTCTGCACGTGTGACACCCGGGAGGGTGCAAGTGTAGGCTCGGGGAGTCTGCAAATGCAGGCTCGTCTGCCTGTCATCGTCTCTTCTTCGTTAAAAAATTTGGCTGACAAGAGAAATACGTTATATATCAATTATTTTGGATTGGAAATCTGAGGAGAGTTCATACAGGCTGCTTTTCTCGTTTGCTCCTACAAATACGATGTTGTCAGAGATCTCGCAGACATATTTGTTTCGGGCAAAGGCAGTAGCTTTTGATTGCCGCGAATCATTGCTTGTTGAGATAATGAACAGACGGCCTTGCCGTAATGGTTCTTTCAGCTCTTCTGGTATAACCTTATACATTTTTCTGGCCAATACCATGATAATAGGGGATTTAGCCTTCAACAGGAAATGGAGCACATCCTTCTCCAACTTGCTGCTAAAGCCGCTAATGACGCACCCTTCATGCTTCGCCGTTGCCCAGTCGTAACATCGTAACACCATACCTGGCGGTATGGTGCTGGAGGCTAAAAATGCAGTTTTATTCTGCTTTAGCAATTCCTTGTTGCCAAGATATTCCATCACATAATTTCTTCGCCCTGCAATATCTCCAGCATTTCAGCCGGTGTTACAACAATCGGCTTCTTGGGAAAGTGTTTTGTGTTGCCTGTCACAAGATAAGCATCATCCTTCGACAAAGCCACCTCATAAAAAACAACATCCTTGGGGTCTGGGAAGAACTCGTCACTTAACACGCGCTCACCATGTATGCCATTGGTGATAATCTTGTCCAATACACATTTGATAAGATGCTCTGGGATGCCAAATTTCTTGCGATGTAACACTTCAGAATACTCGTTGAGTATTTGGTCATTGTAAATAGGTGTCAGTTTACATTGCATAACTGCCTCCCATACCTTGGAAGTAGCCGCTTCCAAATTCTTGGTGATATATGCTGACACTATTACATTTGTGTCTATAACTACTTTAATCATAAAGTTGCCTTTTCCCGTGCAGCCATTTCTTCACGCGTTAATCGTATTTCCTCATTGATTTCATCCAGCGTAAGTTCTGGCCTGTCACTGGCAGCAACCATCTTCTTGAATTCACGGAATTCTCTTAGAGCTTGGTCTTCTGCTTCTGGGGAATTTGCACTTATCCTGAAAGGAATACTTTGTGTTCGCACTACAGCGTTGGCAAACACATTCATCGCAGTATTAGCACTCATGCCTATACGTGAGCAAAATGCGTCGAATTTTTGTTTTAGCTGTGAGTCCATCCTCACGGTCATTGATACTTGTGCCATAGTCTTTGCCATTTCAATCATTTCACGCTGCAAATATAACTTATTTATTTCATCCTGCCATCACTTTGACGCAAAAAAAATATACTTTATGATAAAAATCTCTATTCGTTATCATTTAACTCATCACCCATACGATACTTGATGTCGTAGTTGATGATGAAGTCCAGTTCTTCTTCCGTAAAGCCGTAATGCTTGGCAAGAACTTTGTCTATTTCGTCGATAATGGGCTTGGAAAGTTTCTTTTGATAGGCAAAAGAATGGTTTATACCTCCGTTATTCTTGTTAACTATCGAAACTATCTTGTTATTATCCATATCTGCTTCTAGTTCATCAGCATACTGCCCTACATCATTATTGATATCAAAATTTAGAGTAAAATCAAAGACATTTGAATCTGTAAGATTAAACATATCATAATTGACAGAATAATACCACCAAAACAAATTGGAATTCAATGCTGCCATAAGGTATTTAGCCGTATCTTTATTGCAAATATGTTTTTGTTTATTACTAGCTGATTCCGTGTTAAATCCATTACAAAGAAAAATAATCCAATACCGTAAACCAGCAGAACGATAGTGAATAAGAGGATCGCTATAAAACGATGTAACATATTGTGCTATAGCAGTATCAGTACTATATTTTCTATGAATACCGAACTCAACGGGAGAAGAGAACCTCCATATTCGCTCTCCATTAATTGATAGGTTAAACTCCAAATTTGTGAATAGCCATTTACGATGTTCGGAAGCCCACCTTAAAACTTTTGATGTAAAAAGTACGTCACATTTTTCTGTTTTCGATGATATTACAATATTAAGCCGTTGGTCTGCTCCTTTATTGCCATCAAATAGTTTCCCTGGTCGTATTTCATAACTACTAACACAAAGATATTTACCGTTTGTCATTATCTCGCGTAAAGACAACATATTTTTAGCAGCAGTAAATGACAATGGAATAATCATACCTATACGTTTTGATTCCGATAATATCTTTTGAGATCGTTCCATTGTAAATGCATACAGATTATTGCTTTCTATTGTATGGAAACCAACTATTTTATACGTGTCAGCAACCGATTTACCTGTTTCCTTATCTTTCTTAGTGTAAACCACATACGGCGGATTGCCGATAATCACATCAAAGCCACCATTGCCATTAATGATGTCATAGTACTCAGCGAGCCAATGGAAGGGCTGGTGAGATTTAAGCCAGTCTTCATATTTCAAAGAACCTCCAGAAACGGTTGAGGCGTAGAGTTTCTTGTTTAGCAACTCGTCCAATTTCTTGAGGCGGTTCTTCAATTCCTGCTTGGCATTCTTATAGGTCTCGAGGTCTGAACTCTGTTCTAACTGTACCTTCTTGAAGGTTTCGTAAGCATGGGCAACAATGTCCATTTCGGTATGGACTTTATCTTTAAACTCCAAGTTGGCAAACATATCGCCATACTGCAAATCGTTCTCCAAATCCTCGGCAGTCGCGTAGCCTACCAACGTATTGCCACAACGGATATTGAAGTCGATATCAGGCAAGGGGTCAAGACCAAGGTTGGGGTCACGAGGCACTACATCGACTACTGCCACCATCTTAAGGAACAGGCGGAGCTTGGCTATTTCCGTAGCTTCCACCATGATATCAACGCCATAGAGATTGCGCAGAATGATGTTCTTATAGATGAAGTAGCGGATGTTAGAGCGATACCTTCCGTTTATCTCTTCCAGTTCTGGTTTGAAGAGATTAGGATTGTCGTTATTCCACGATTGCATCCTGTCTATACAAACCTCATAAAGCGGTTCGAGAATGTTGAGAGCAGCAAAGAGGAAAGCACCTGAGCCGCATGTGGGGTCGAGGATTGTCACCTTGCGCAACTGGGCATAGAAGTGCTTTACCAGCAGGTGATCATCCGTTTGTGCAAGCAGGTCTTGCACAAACTGGCGAATGTCGAGGTTGTAGGTGATAAAGTCATTAATCTCCGTAATATCGCCATTCTCTATCTTTGTCTTGATGTTGGCATAGCGTTGCAAACGTTCTATCGTTTCACGCCATATCTCTGTAGGTAGCGCAAAGGCTTCAGGTGTTCGCTCGTTCCAATGGCTGCGACGCTCCAGAAGGTTGGGCTTCGTGGTGTCGATGCCAACGGCTATCTCTTCAGGAATCTCCAAGCCCTTACCCTTCTTGACTGCATCATAGATATAGGTGTCGCCACTTTCACGAAGGAACTGCCACACAGCCCCATTGGTTTTGAAGGGTTTCTCGTCCATCTTCTTAGTCGCATCCATCAGGAAAGGCAGGATGGTGTTACGGCCAATATATTCAGTAATATCTTCTTTAGTATAATAGGCTCCCATCTGAGCTCTATCGTTGATGTATTGCTCGAAGATATAACCTAACACATCAGGATTGATATCTTTTCCACTGGCAGTCAAACGGTCGTCCAAGTGCCAATGCCATTGATCGAAGAAAGTAAACAGGCTCTCAAAGGCTTCGTCTGCTATATCAAGCTTGGGGTATTGTTCCTCCAATTCATGGGTGCTGAACATACCGCCATTCAAATAAGGAATGCGCCCGTACTTCTGAACAAAGTCCTGCTGATGACGAGGTGAATTCAGACCGTCATGGAACAGACTCACAAGGAATCCTTGGTAGAATGTTCCATAGAAACGGTTCTCACCTTTCTCATTCTTTACCCAAGCCAGCTTGTCGCGCAGATAGTTGACGTTTCTGTCAAGGAATCCTTTCTTCTGAATGAAATAGCAGAACATCAGTCGGTTCAGCATCACAGAGGTGTACCATTGCTTGTTGCGATTCTTCTTCATGTCAGTTATCTCATCGTCGATACCCGTAATGAACCTGGCAAAGTTGGTGTGCTCCTTGCGGAAGCCCGTATAGAAGTCTTTGGTTATCTTCTCAGAGTTGATGATGAAGCCTGCCTGCACTCGCTCTTTTACATCCATGATGGTTGTGTGCTCGTCAAAGCCGAAGCACATATCTTCAACCTTTTCAAACAGGAAGTTAGCTTTTGCTGCCGACTCATATTCAACCAATACCAAGTCACGCTTCTCTACCTTCTTTACAGGTACTACCCACAAATGATGTTCCGAATTAGGCAGATGGTAGATACAGATATAGTCATTGGCTGTCCGACGCAAACGAGTATCTATCTTCTTACACATAGAAGAAGTGGGGATTTCCTGTACCTTACAGGCCAATACCTGAAATCCGCTACGGTCGGCAATCTGCAGAAACTCATAGGTGCTATCCTCTATGATGATATCGAATGAGGATTGGCCTCTAGGATTGTTCCACCCCATCTCACGGATAAACAATTCACGGAAGTTACTCTCCGCTATGTACTGATTGAATGTTCTTTGATTCATGGCATATTAGCTTTTGAGACCCATAGAGCAAATGATACTTGGGTCTTTTTGTTTATTTCTGTCTTCATCTATTCTGCACAAAGTTCCATTCTTGTGCATCTCTAATACTGATTCTACAATATCGTCATTGGTGCTGGAACGCAACATGCGCCCGAGGATGAACTTAGTGCCTTCCAAGAATTGGTAATTATAGATGTCGTCAATGGCAAACTTTAGCAACTGCCTTTTGTCCTCACCGAAAAACAACGTTGCTGGCTGCTGATAATAATGTTCCAGAAGATCAATGATGCGATAACGTGTACTGAAGCGGTTTCCCAGTATGCCGCTGACATTGGTTGTTTCTGTCTTCATGTTATCGACTGCCTTCTTCACTAAATCAAAATGGTTCTCAAGAGCAGGCAAGGCAGGTTCATCTGGCTTACAAGCCATTGCCTGTAAGATTTTCTTTTGTGACTGGCTAACCATTTCGCCCTTTGAGTTATACCAGGTTAGCACATCATAGTCATTATACGTCTTGGCGTATGTGATAACACCATCGGCCAACAAGCCTGTTGCAGGTTTGGTTGAATAGATGATATTGCTGAGTGCAGGAATAATCTGTTTCAGCTTTGGATTAGCATCTGTGGCGTTCTTCCATATCTGATATGCCTGAGAAGCTAAGTCCACATCGTTATCATCCTCGTCGTCAATTGAGCCACTCTTCTCATTATATATATCACGCAGATTCTGCTCATTTCCCTCAAAGAAAATCTCGTCACTTCCCACAATGCCTGCATTCGCATTGATACGGTCATTTAAACGAGTCCTTAATCTGATAATATTCTCAACTCCCTCAGCAGGGAAGAATGAATAGCAGAAGATCTCCTCTGCTTCCTGGCCGATACGATCCACACGGCCGGCTCTCTGAATCAGTCGGATAATGGCCCATGGTAAGTCATAGTTTACAATGACGTGAGCATCCTGCAAGTTCTGACCTTCAGAAAGCACATCAGTTGCCACCAAAATCCTCAGCTCGCTTTCAGAGGTAATGTCTGCCTTATTACTGCGTGGAGAGAAATGTTCCACAATATGCGTTGGGTTCTTACTGCCACCTGTAACCTTCTCAATATGGATGAATCCACGTTTCCTTAATTGGCGATAGATATATTGGGCTGTATCTGAATATTGGGTAAAGATAAGAACCTTGTCCTTCTTGTGAGTCTTATTTATCAGTTCTTCCAGCTTGTTGAGTTTTTGGTCTGCCTGAGGTTCCCATTTACCACAAAGAAGAATCATCTTTATTATTTGCTCACAATCCTGTTTAAGATGAGATTTCAAACTCCTTTTGAAATATGCAGACTCTAACCAAGCTACATTATTCTTCTGTGCAAGCAAATTATAATAGTAACGGGCTTTCTCCATATAGACTTTCATGTCCGTGGGAATATCAATTAACCCTTCACCTCCCAAATTATTGTCTTCATCGTTTGAGAAGATATTGTTTATATCCTCGTCCTCAATCCATTCTTCAGGAAGATTGTTCTCATCACCTATAGGAAGTGGTAATTTGTTTTCAATGGCATAGATAAAGACTGCATTGCGCAAAATATGACGATATAGCGTAAGCAGGAAAGAGAAACCGCTACTGTCTATACGTTTAAAGAAGGTGCTCTTACAGAAGCCCATCATACGCTGCCCCGCACGTGAGAGGTTCTCCAACAGTTGTTTGTCAGTTCTGGAAACGTTGGCGGTCTTTGTAGTATCTTCGTATTTGGAGAGACCATATCGAGGCAACTTTAGCTCTTCCATCATGGCTATCATGTCCTCGGAATAGAGGCGACTGTACTGGTCATTCGGCTTTGTCTCGAATTTGATAGCCTTAGGCTTGCGCTCAGGAAAGTAATTCTTACGTCCGTCATTGAACTCCAGGTATTTGCGTCCCGTTGCCTCGTCTGTCTTGGCATAGTTTTCCTTAATGAAAGTACGTGTACGACGAACCAGGAACAGTTTCATCAGTTCCTGCCAGTCATCAATATTGGTACTCTTCTCGAATGCCTTGATGCTACGGATGAACACCTCACTATGTCTTTGAAGAAATGCGCGGTCACCACCAAGTGCACGTATATATTCCTCGGGACGGATACCCAAGTCATCATCCTCGCTGATAAAGAGTTTCAGTTGGGCTGCAAGGTCCGAGAAATCCTTGTTATAAGGTGTGGCAGTCAGCAATAGCACCTTACTGTCCTGCCTTTGGATAAGTTCTCTGATATTCTGATAGCGTTTACCGTTTTCATTTCGGAGGTTGTGGCTTTCGTCCACAATAATCAGGCGGTAATAGCGGGCGTTATCTATATCTATGGGTTTTGCTATTGACATGATATCCGCCTTCAGGTCATAACGCTTGCGGTACTTGTCCCACATATCCTGCAGGTTAGCCGGGCAGATGATAAGCGTGCTGCTGGCGTATGTCATTTCATAAATCTTGGCAATGGCACATGCGGTAATGGTCTTTCCCAAACCTACCACATCACCTATCATTGCCCCACCCCGCTTCTCGCTGTTCAGATGCCGGGCAGCAATCTTGACGGCTGTCTGTTGGAAGTCAAACAGCTCGCGCTGAAACTCTGGCGGCAAAGTGAATTCCTTAATACCGCTTCTTGCATCAGCACTTAAATGATAGGCGGTTTTCAGATAGATATAATAAGGTGGAATTATTTCTTCGCCCGCCCAACTAATATCAATGGCCTCTATCAGTTCCTTGGTGATATCAATACATAAACGATCGTTCCATCGGTCATCAAACCATTGGGCTAATGCCTCCAAGTCCCTATTGTTCTCAATATCCGCATCCAATTCACCTTGCTTTGTCAGGCCTGCATAAGTCAGGTTACTGCTTCCAAGGATAGCTGAAATTTTGTTTCTGGCATCAGGACTATAAGAAAGATAAAGCTTCGCATGAAGCGGCTCTGCCACATATAGCTTGACACATATCTTATCTTCCTTAAGTTGGGCAGAAAGCCTTTGAAGTGTCCATTCATCGCGCTTTGTGGGAATACCTAACAACAACTGTTTCTTGAAATCCCGTGCAATTTCAAGTTTACATTGCTGAACGTATGCCGCATCAGGGATTTGCTGCTCGGAATACAAACGGCGCACTAATTCCTCATCGGGCTGATGCATACCAATCAATAAACGGCAACGACGAAACTCTTGTTTGTCATTCTCGTATATGTAGTCACCGGGGATTTGGTCAATTTGATTAACTACCAAATCCCAGCCACGCAGATTAAAATACCCTACGCAGAAGTCCACACGCTTAACACCGACATCTGTGATAAGATCCTGCAAGCCTTCAACAAAGCGTGATTCTATATTGTCGTATATTCTGGCCATATAGTCATACAATAGCTTAAAGAGCAATCAGACTATATCTCCAGGCTGGTTTACAGGTATATACTAAGAGACCTCAGGACACAAAAGAAGCGCGAGTCATGGCTCTTCTCTTGCATCCTGCGGTCCTCGGAATGTACCTGTAACGCTAAGATATAAGTCATGCCCGCGCCATAAAGCACGGGCATCGGCTGACTTATTCAAGCGCTACATCATTGAAATTTCCGAGGTTTCAGGATGCTCTGAATAAATAGCTGATGCTATTATTTACCGATAAGATACGAACAGGCTCCTCCGCTGAGGGATTGTGGCTCCTAATGGAGCATACTGGGCCCATTCTTCTGCAAAGATACGAATAAGCGAGAGATAAACGAAATAAATCCGAATTTATTTTTTTTATGCTTTGTCGGACTACTAGCCAAACTTAATTAAAGGCGGGGCGGAGAGCGAAGCCAAAAACATTCCGCACGAAGGGGTCTTTAGAGGCAAGCTGCTTCTGGGAGGAAAAGCTGAAGATATGTCTGAGCGATAGCGAGTTAGCTTCAGCCTGACAAGAAGTAGCCTGCCGGCCCCTGAGCCAGGACGTTTTTGGCTTGCTCTTCGGCTTGCCTCCCCACCTCCCCGCTAAGCAATTAAGCCTAAGAAAAGTTGACTATTTGCAAAAACACCTAACATCTAACCCAAAAGGGGGGTAAACACCGATGGTTATCGGGGTGTTTCCGGGTTAGGTGTTGCTGAACACCTAACCTAACACCTAACCCGATTAAGCACCGATAGCCATCGGCTCTGAGAGCCCATCGGGTGATATGGTGACATGTAAGAATGGAAAATAACTCGCTCAACGCTCGACGGGAACGTCAACGTTAACGATAACCGAAATAAAGCTCCTCACCCAAAGGGGGCGATGGAAAGGGGGCACGTGAGGAAAAACTTTTTCCCACACGTGGGAATTTTTACGGCCACGTGTGGGAGTAATTTGGTTTTCTCTTTCAGATCCGAGACAAAGGTTCGGCAATAGCATTGCGGTTCATGAATGAAGTCAATATTTTTGAATGTCTCAAAAACACCTAACATCTAACCAAAACAGGGCTAAACACCGATGGTTATCGGGATGGTGCCGGGTTAGGTGTTGCTCAAACACCTAACCAAAGACCTAACCTACACCTAACCACCCACCAAAAACGGGTTAGGTGTTGGGTTAGGTGTTTGAGCAACACCTAACCCGATTAAGTAACGATAACCATCGACTCTGAGAGCCCATCGGGTGATATGGTGACATGTAAAAATGGAAAAATGGAAAAAATGAAAAAATGAAAAATAACTCGCTCGACGGGAACGGGAACGAGAACGGGAACTCGCTAACCGCTTTTTCACCCTCTCCTTAGGCCAGGTCCGTTGTCGCCTCCGTGAAGGCCCAAGGCCCCATACTACCTTCTCTCTCTTACGAGAGAAGTACGTATGGGACTTGGCATCACTACGGCAGGACCCGAATTGAGCCTTACAGACAAGGCAGAATGTGGTCCCAGATGAGGTTCAGTTCGGCCTGCATGTCACGCAGGTCTGCGGTATTGATGATAACGGCATCCTTCTCGGGAATGACAATGATATACTGTCCGCCTGCACCGTCGGCACGGAAGGCATTGTGCCTGCAGCGCCACACCTGATAGCCGTATCCCTGAACCCAGTCGCTGTTCTCGGGCGTCAGTCCGCTCTCAGCGACTTTGTCGGCCCTTACCCATGAGGGCTGACAGGGCACCTGAGCGCGTGTTGCCTCGGTCACGTAGGATTCGGGCAGCACCTGCTTGCCGTTCCATTTACCCTTTTGCAGCAGCAACTGGCCCATCTTGGCCAAATCCTCCGTCTTGAGGTAGAGTCCCCAACCGCCACAGTTGACGCCCTGCGGACTCTCGTCCCAACGGGGTGCCTCGATACCCAGCGGATCAAAGAGGCGGGGTTGCAGATAGTCCACCACCTTCTGTCCGGTAACCTTCTGCACAATGGCCGAGAGCATATAGGTTCCCATGCTGTTGTAACAGTAGTACGTTCCAGGTTCATGCTGCACAGGCCAGGAGAGGAAGGTCCGTACCCATGTGTCCGCATCATTCCAGCGTGAGGGTTCCGTGTCGTGTCCGCAGTTCATTGTCAGCAAATGACGGATGGTAACCTTCTGCAGATTCTCGGACGGAGAAGACGGCAGGTCATCTGGGAAGAAGGATACCAGCTTGTCGTCCAGCGACAGCAGGCCTTCGCTTATTGCCAGTCCCACAGCGGCCGAAGTGAATGTCTTGCTGACGCTGTTCAGTACATGCGGCAGCTGGGGCTCGCCGCCGTTCAGCCACTTTTCATACAGTACCTTTCCGTGCTGCAGCACCATCACACTCTGGATGTTAAGTTTCTGTTCACGGGCATCCTTAAGGTATGCGTCCATAGCAGTTTGTAACGCACCTTTGGGCTTGGCGCGTTTTAGGGAAACAACCTTAGGAGCAGAAGGGGTGGAAGAACTGGGTGTTACCGCATTGCCGCACAGGCAGCAAAGGCTGAGCAGAACGGAAAGTCCGTAACGGAAGGCTGAATGTTTCATAACAGATAAGTTTTTTATTAAGTTTGGCTCACAAAGTTAAGTATTTTTGCGAAACGGAGTGAAAGAAGTACGTATATATTTTGTATTCCGCTCACTTAATCGAACTTTGAGGCTACCGCCTCGAAGATAGGCTGCACCTCGGAAAAACTCAAATAAAATTTGGTTCTTCGCTCGGTTTGCACTATCTTTGCACCTACAATTTGAAAAAGGATGAAGAAAGAGCTGAGAATTGTGTTTATGGGAACGCCTGACTTTGCCGTTCCCTCATTAGCAAAACTGGTGGAGAACGGATATAATGTGGTGGGCGTGGTGACCATGCCTGACAAGGCAATAGGCAGGCATCATGATGTGCTGCAGTCAAGCCCTGTGAAGCAATATGCCGTTAGCCATAATATACCCGTACTGCAACCCGAGAAGCTGAAAGATGAGGCTTTCCTGGAGGCCCTGAGAGAACTGAAGGCCGACCTTCAGATAGTGGTTGCCTTCAGGATGCTGCCGCAGGTGGTTTGGGGTATGCCCAGGCTGGGTACCTTTAACCTGCATGCCGCACTGCTGCCGCAGTACCGTGGTGCGGCCCCTATTAACTGGGCGATTATCAACGGCGACAAGGAGACGGGCATCACCACCTTCTTCCTGGATGAGGATATAGACACAGGACGCATCATCCTGCAGGAGCGTATGCCCATTGGCGATGACGACTGCCTGGAGGATATCCATGACCGTATGATGGCGCAGGGTGCGGACCTGGTACAGAAGACCGTTGACCTGATAGCCGAGGGTAAGGCGGAGGCTACGGACCAGCAGCAGTTTATGACGGACGAACCGCTGCGCCCGGCCCCTAAGATCTTTAAGGAGACATGTGAGATTAAATGGACCAGTGCCGCACAAGTGCACAACTTTGTAAGGGGATTGAGTCCCTACCCTGCCGCATGGACTAACCTGCATACGGCTGAGGGCAAGGAGGTGACGATGAAGGTGTACCGCACACGCAAGGAGCCGGCTGCCCTGAACATAGCGGAACCTGCCCTGCAGACGGACGGGAAGACTTACCTGAGGGTGGCTATGCCTGACGGGTATCTGTACCTGACGGAGGTGCAGATTTCCGGGAAAAAACGTATGCTGACTGCTGACTTTTTACGCGGTGCGCATACTGAAGGATGGACTTTATAAGCAAAAAAAGATGAAAAAATTTGGCAGATTGCTTAAAAATTGTTTTCTTTGCACCCGACGAACATTAATTATAAACTATTTTAAACTGTCATTGCCTATAGAGTAAACATTACACAGAAACTGTTAAAACAAGCGTAATGAAGAATCTGAGTACATGTACTGACTATGAGTTGGTACAGCTGTATGAGAATGGTAATGACAAGGCTTTTGACGAATTACTGGATCGTCATCAGAGTTATGTATATTCCTACATCCTGTTCCTGGTTAAGGAGGAGGACAGGGCCAATGACATCTTCCAGGAGACCTTTGCGCGAGCTATTGCCGCTATCCGCTGCCATAAGTACCAGACTACGGGTAAGTTCAGCGCCTGGCTGGTACGCATAGCGCACAATCTGATTGTTGACGGTTCCCGTGACATTGATGCCGAGATTATCATTCCGCAGGAGAAATTCACGCCTAAGATCCTGAATGACATCCGCCTGAGCGAGCTGGGTGTGGAGCGCAACATTATGGAGGAGCAGAAGTGTGACCAGATACGCAAGATGCTGGATTACCTGCCTGAGGTTCAGCGCGAGGTTGTGCTGATGCGCTTCTATGAGGACCTGAGCTTTAAGGAGATTGCCAGGAAGACGGGCGTGAGCATCAACACTTCCCTGGGACGTATGAGATATGCGCTCATTAACCTGAGAAGAATGGTGCGTGAGCACGATATGGCGCTGGTAGGATAAAATTATTGCCGCCATACACAATAAATTGCCGGTCCGGTACGTTTTATTTGTAAAGACAGTATACAAATAGAATTTACCAGATTGTGCCTATGGAACAAGTTTTACCCCTACCCTACATTCAACCCAGCGCTGCCGTAGTGGCACGCATCCGTCAGTTTGCAAGAGCATATCGCCCCCAGTTTGTAACCAGCATTAAAATAAACTGACACATGATAGTATCACCATCGTTACTATCGGCTGACTTTGCCGACCTGAAGGGCGAAATGCAGTGGTTCAACCAGAGTCCCGCCGACTGGTTGCACCTGGATATTATGGACGGCGTATTCGTTCCCAACATCTCATTCGGATTTCCGGTGCTGAAGCATGTAGCCAAATTGTGCCGCAAACCGCTGGACGTTCACCTGATGATTGTACAGCCGGAGAAGTTTGTACAGGAGGTGAAGGACTTAGGAGCCTACCTGATGAACGTGCACTATGAGGCCTGCCCTCACCTGCACCGTGTAATAGGCCAGATTCATGAGGCCGGAATGAAGGCCGGTGTTACCATCAATCCCGCCACACCGGTGAGTATGCTGCGTGACATTATTGAGGATGTGGACCTGGTGCTGCTAATGAGCGTGAACCCGGGATTCGGCGGACAGAAGTTCATCCCCCATACCACTAAGAAGGTGAAGGAACTGCGCCAGTTGATTGCCGAAACGGGCAGCAAGGCCCTGATAGAGGTGGACGGCGGCGTGAATGCCGAGACCGGTAAGCTGCTGAAGGAGGCCGGTGCCGATGTGCTGGTGGCCGGAAACTATGTATTCAATGCGCCCGATCCTGCCGAAGCCTGCGCCTTGCTGAAGAACCTATGACGGTAAGACAACCTGTCATCTGGGCTACATTATTATATATAACAGGACTGTTGCTGGGGAACATCTTCTCCAGCATTCTGTTTTTATACCTGTCAGCGGCCCTGCTGGTGGCGGCTACCCTGCTCAGGAGGAAGGCGCATGCGGCCGATGCGTTGCTGTTTGCCTTCTGGATAACATTGGGGATGGGACGCATGGGAACGGACAGCCCCCGGCAGGAGAACGGCTGTTATGAGGTGATAAGCCGGAAGGCCCGGGCGCAGAACCGTCTGCTGGCGGAACGGCTGAACCGTGCGGGACTGGATGAGCAGGCGCTAACGGTTAGTTCGGCCCTGCTGTTAGGGCAGAAGCAGGGGCTGAGCCGTGAAACGCGGCAGCAGTATGCCCGGGCGGGTGCATCGCACCTGCTCGCACTGAGCGGTATGCACTTGGGGATTCTGTACGGGCTGATGTATATCCTGCTGATTAAGCGTATCCGCTACAGTGAATGGAAATGGTTTTTTCTGCCCCCTATCCTGCTGACCGTCTGGGGCTATGCCTTCATAGCGGGAATGCCGGTTTCGCTGGTCAGGGCCAGTATCATGTTCAGCCTGGCAACCATTGCGATGCTGGCACAGGCTGATACGCCGCCCCTGCACATCCTGGCTTTAAGTGCCCTGATCATTCTATTGTTTACGCCTGCGGCCCTTATGCAGGTCGGCTTCCAGCTTTCATTCATCAGTGTGTTCTTCATTCTGGTACTGTACCGGCCTGTGAAGGAGCGGCTGGATATCCGCAACAAGGCGGCTGATATGCTGCTGCTCTCAGTAGTGGCGCAGTTAGGGACGGCTCCGCTGAGTATCTGGTACTTTCACAGCCTGCCGCTGTTAGGGGCTCTGGTAAGCATTATGCTGATTCCGCTGACAACCGTGATTATATACTTAGGGCTGCTGTTACTGGCGGTTCCCGCGGGATGGATAGCCGGGCTGCTGAATGGGGCCATTGGCGTGCAGGAATGGGTGGTAAAGACGGTTGCCGGTATCCCGTACAGTACCATAACGGGCCTGTACCCTGCCTGGTGGCAGGTTCTGCTGGCTTATCTGCTACTGCTTTGCATCATAGCAAGGAGCCGTCTGCAATGGGAAGGGAAGGAATTTAATCTGTAGAGAAGTCGGCCAGCAGCTGACGATAGACTGTCAGGACGGAGCTCTTGCGGATGAAGCCTACGAATACGCCTTCGGCATCCACAACGGGAAGCGTCCAGGCATGGGTCCGGTCAAAGGCGGATACCACCACATCCATGGAGTCATTTACCGTAAGGGTACACTCAGGCTTCTTCATCAGCTGGGCTACGGTAAACTGGCGGTACAGCTCGGTACGGAAAATCAGGTGGCGGATATCGTCCAGATAAACGGCGCCTACGAACTGCATCTGCCTGTTGACTACGGGGAATACGTGGTTTTTACTGTTGCTGACCTGAATGGCCACATCACGTAACTTCATATCGGGATAGAGTACATGCTCATAATGCTGGATGACGCTGTCCATACTCATCAGGGTAAGGATGGCCTTGTCCGTATGATGGGTGAGCAGTTCACCGCGCTGGGCCAGACGCATGGCGTAGATGCTGTGGGGCTCGAAGGCCTTGATGGTCAGGTAGGCCATTACGGCTACTATCATCAGGGGCATGAAGAGTTGGTAGCCGCCTGTGAGTTCGGCTATCAGAAAGATGCCGGTAAGGGGGGCGTGCATGACACCGCTCATAAGGCCGCACATGCCTAACATGGCAAAGTTACGCTCGGGAATCTGCAGGCCCATGATATCATAGATATTCCACAGGCGGCAGAAGATGAATCCGCAGATACAGCCTAAGAACAGGCTGGGAGCGAAGATACCGCCGCATCCTCCTCCTCCGTTGGTAGCTGTGGAGGCAAATACCTTGAAGACGATTATCAGGAAGAGGTAGATGAGCAGGTGATCACTGCCGTAGAAGAGGGAGCGGTCCATGGCGGTATTCCAGTCAGCCTGGCCGTTTCCGTTCAGCAGCAGGGTGATGAGGTCATAGCCTTCGCCGTAGAGCGAGGGGAACAGATAGATGAGCAGGCTGAGCATGACGGCTCCGAGGGCCAGTTTCTTATACCGGTTCTGCAGTTTGCGGAAGACGCCCTCCAGCATATTCATGGTACGGGTGAAGTACAGAGCTACAAGGCCGCACATGACACCCAAGGCCAGATAGGCGGGCAGGCGTTCTACGCTGAAGGCGTCCTGCATATGAAACTCGAAGATGGGTTTGATGCCTGATACGGCGAAGGTAAGGGCTGCCGCCGTCACACAGCTGACGAGCAAGGGCAGAAGGCTGGTCATGGTAAGGTCTATCATCAGTACCTCCAGCACGAAGACCAGTCCGGCTATGGGAGCCTTGAAGATTCCGGCCACAGCACCGGCGGCGCCGCATCCTACCAGCAGCATCATCTGCTTGCTGCTCAGATGGAACAGGCGTCCGAACTGACTGCCGATGGCGCTACCTGTAAGGACAATAGGAGCCTCGGCTCCCACACTGCCGCCGAAGCCGATGGTGATGGCGCTGGCCACTACTGAGGACCAGGTGTTGTGTGCCTTAATCTGACTCTGTTTGCGGGCTATGGCGAAGAGTATCTTGGTAACACCGTGGCTGATGTCATCACGCACGACATAGCGGATGAAGAGCATGGTCAGCCAAATACCGATAACGGGATAAACCAAATAGAGCCAGTTGGCCGTGGAGGCAACGAAACTCTGGGTCAGCAAATCCTCAATCTGACCGATGAGCCACTTCAGCAACAGTCCCGCACAGGCGGTGAAGATGCCCACGAAGAGGCTGATGACAAGCATGAACTGATTGTCGTTCAGGTGTCTGCGACGCCAGCGCAGCACGAATGCGAGTATGTTACGGCCTCTCCTTTTCATTTATGATCTGATAATGGTGACTTCCCCGTCCCGGCCTAACTTGATAATCTGGCTGGGCTGTGCCTTGGCCTTCTCGCCACGGCGGAAGCTGACAATGTAATCTACCTGATTCTTTATCTCCTCGGGGATATCATAGAAGTTCTGGGGCGAGGGCTCGCCGCTGATATTGGCGCTGGTGCTGACGATGGCCTTCTGGAAGCGGTAGCAGATCTGGCGGCTGAACTCCTCGTGTGTGACGCGGATGCCCAGGCTGCCGTCCTCAGCCAGCAGGTTGGGGGCGATGTTAACCGCATCATCCAGGATGAGTGTCAGCGGCTTGGTAGCATAATCCACCAAGTCCCATGCCACGTCAGGAACCTTGCGGAAATAACGCTGCATACGGTCGGCACTGTCCACCAGGCAGATAAGGGCCTTACTGTCCTGGCGCTTCTTGATCTCATAAACGCGTCGAACTGCGTCAGGATTGGTGGCATCACAGCCGATACCCCATATGGTATCTGTGGGATAGAGTATCACCCCACCCTTGCGCAGCACCTCGACTGCATTCTTAATGTCTATATCGCAATTCATATTCTTAATAGGGGTTAGGGGTTAGGGGTTAGCATAACTTTTTAACCTTTTAACTTTTTAACCTTTTAACTTTTTAACCTTTTAACTTTTTAACCTTTTACCCCTTTAACATTACTAAAACTCGCTGGTGAAATGGAACCTGATGTGCTCAAAGTCCTGCTGGGCCATGGTGAGCACATAGCCGCTGTCGGCCAGGAAGACATCCCTGCCCTCACGGTCCTTGGCCAGATACTGGTACTTGCGCTTCTTGAACTGTTCCAGCTCGGCCTCATAACCGGGCTCGCATTCTATCCAGCAGGCTTTGTACAGGCTGACGGGCTCCCAACGGCACTTGGCGTTATACTCGTTCTCCAGACGGTACTGAATAACTTCGAACTGCAACTGGCCCACCGTTCCGATAATCTTGCGGTTATTGAACTGATTCACGAAGAGCTGAGCCACACCCTCGTCCATAAGCTGACTGATACCTTTCTCCAACTGCTTGGTCTTCATAGGGTCGGCATTCTCGATGTACTTGAACATTTCCGGGGAGAAAGAAGGCAAGCCACGGAAGTGCAACAGCTCGCCCTCGGTAAGCGTATCGCCAATCTTGAAGATGCCGTTGTCCGGCAGACCTACGATATCACCGGGCCAGGCCTCATCAATGGTCTCCTTGCGCTGCGCCATGAACTGGGTGGGACTGCTGAAACGTACTGTCTTGCCGTTACGGACATGCAGATACGGAGCATTACGGACAAACTTGCCCGAGCAGACCTTACAGAAGGCGATACAACTGCGGTGGTTGGGGTCGATATTGGCGGTTATCTTGAAGATGAAACCGGTGAACTTGTTCTCTTCGGGCTTTACCTCACGCTCCTCGGCCTTCGTAGGACGGGGATAGGGAGCTATCTTGACGAAGCAGTCTAAAAGTTCCTGAACACCAAAGTTGTTAAGGGCTGATCCGAAGAACACAGGAGCGACCTCGGCATCCAGATAGGCTGACGTGCCCTCGGCTGTGGTTCCGATAACCTCCTCCACGCTGGGATATACGCCCTCTATCATCTCCAGGTCCTCACGCAGCTTGGCGGCATCCTCTTCGCCTACGGCGTTGTCGAGCTCGGCGGAATCGAGCTCCACACTGAATTTTTCCGTTACCTTCTGCTTGTTGGGGGTAAACAGGTTCAGGTTCTGCTCATAGATATTATACACGCCCTTGAAGCGCATTCCCTGGTTAATGGGCCAGCTCAGGGGGCGGACCTTAATCTTCAGTTCCTCTTCCAGCTCATCCAGCAGGTCAAAGGGGTCCCTGCCCTCGCGGTCCATTTTGTTGACAAAGATGATGACGGGGGTCTTGCGCATACGGCAGACGGTCATCAGCTTACGGGTCTGTGCCTCTACACCCTTGGCACCGTCCACTACGATGATGGCGCTGTCAACGGCTGTAAGGGTACGGAAGGTATCCTCGGCAAAGTCCTGGTGACCGGGAGTGTCCAGGATGTTTACCTTGTAACCCTCGTAGTCAAACTCCATCACACTGGTGGTTACGGAGATTCCGCGCTGTTTCTCTATCTCCATCCAGTCACTGGTGGCGGTTTTCTTGATCTTATTGCTTTTTACGGCGCCTGCCACCTGAATCTGTCCTCCGAAGAGCAACAGCTTCTCAGTAAGTGTAGTCTTACCCGCATCAGGATGCGAGATAATGGCAAACGTTCTTCTTCTTTCTATTTCTGCGTTCACAATCTATTTCTTATTCTGTTTACAATCTTTCTATATTAACTCCCTCCGGAATTCCCCTCGCCCAAAGTGTTCCCCTCGCCCACGGGAGAGGGGTTAGGGGTGAGGTTGCTCTTCATTATACAGTTTACTCAGCATCTCCAACAGGTGGGTGATGGGCTGCAGGGCCTGCTTGGTCCCATCGGACAGCTCACGCCCCTGCATCTTCAGCACCGTAGCGCCGTAGAGGGCATCCAGACAGTTCTCTATCTCATCCTTCTCGCGGTTATCGCCCTTGCTGCGCAGTTCCACTATGTAGGGCAATGCCTTATAATAGGCGGCGCTATAGAAGGGCTGTTTGGGGTCAGCCAGCAGTTCACGGTGACGCTCGGACATCAGGATAATGGTATTCCTGACTACCTGAACGTGGCCGCTCTGCTGCACGCCTTCCTCCTGCATCATGCGGATAAGGCCGGCATACCATTCCCGCTGGCTTTCAATCTGCTCCGGGGTGTATTGGAAACGGGGCAGATACTCCTTACAGATACGGTCCGCATCCAGGCCGTAGGCACGGATTACGTCCTCTACCTGGAACATATATATAATGTAGGCAGAGATGTTCTGCTTTCTGAGTTTCTGAGCTACAATCATAATTTACCTATTACCGTCAGTATTAATCCGATACCTGAGATGGCCATTACCAGGGCACCCAGCAAGCGGTTGAAGAAACTGATGGTGGACATGCTGAGGCGGTCCTTCATCGTTCTGAGCGCGCTGGTCAGACAAGCCCACCATAACAGGGAACCTGCCAGGATGGCTGCATAGCCGAGGGTCTGTTCCCACAGGTGGTTGGGTGCCACAAAATTCAGCCGGGCGTATAATGCCACGAACAGGAACACAATCAGGGGGTTGCTGAGCGTGAGCAGGAAACCCGTGAGTCCGTTATGGGTATAGGACCCTAACTTTCCGCTTGGGGCATGCGGCTCGGCAGGCTTGGACTTGAACATCCAGAGTCCGAAGAGGAACAGCATTACGCTACCGATAAGGCGCAGGTAAAGCATGGTGGAGGGTTTCTCGATGAAATCAAACACCAGACTCATACCCAGGCCTGTGATGATGGCATAGGCTATATCACTCAACGCGGCTCCGACTCCTGTTGCGAACCCGTACCAGCGCCCTTTGTTCAGGGTACGCTGCACTACCAGAATACCTACCGGACCCATTGGAGCACTTGCGATAATTCCGATCATCAGGCCTTTCAGCATCAGGTCTATAACATCTACTGAATGTACAAATATCATATAACGGCGCAAATTTCGGACTTTTTACTGACTTTTCATAGATTTTAAGCGTAAAAATTGTGTTTCTCGGCAGAAATGTATACCTTTGCCCGAGCAAAATAAACTAACACTAACATTATTA
>JAEEGK010009453.1_pt1 | contig 22770 bp, 18 predicted proteins | sample 8958771 | NCBI WGS metagenome assembly JAEEGK01 (sample SAMN16246547, study PRJNA631951) | gut metagenome | biome: gut microbiome; feature: rumen; material: SC-attached | host: Bos | place: Iran: Karaj | collected 2018-10 | reverse complement strand
ACCGTGCAGTCCTGCGTTTTCCAGGGCATCCACTACGAGATAACAGTCATCACCGACGAGGGTTACGAGATCGTGATTCAGGACTACAATCCCTTCGAGGCCGGAATGAAGGTGGCTATGATCATCAAGCCCCAGGACATCCAGGTGATGAAGAAAGAGCGCACCTGCAACACCTTCGAGGGCAAGCTGGTTGACGAGACACACGTGGAGATGCTCGGCATCACCTTTGAATGCCTTCCCCAGGAGCTCTGGCAGGGTGAGAAGGTCGACGTCCTCGTCGATGTCGATTTCGACAAGGTCGACCTGCTCGACGACATCGACAATGCCGAACTGGTGGGTGACGTCCGCTTCATCCTCTACAAGGGCGACCACTATTACCTCACTGTTATGACTGAGGACCGCGACAACGTCTATGTAGCCACCAACGACGTGTGGGACGAGAGAGACCTCGTCGGCATCAAGATACTTCCCGAAGACATCCGCATCCGCAAAGCTGAGAAATAGAGATGGGAAAGATCAAACAGTTTTTCGGCCGTCGCAGCAGCTGGAGCATCCCTTACCTGATCTTTATGCTGATCTTCGTGGTGCTACCCCTGCTTCTGGTTGTGCTTTACGCATTCCGCGACCCTCAGGGCAATTTCACCTTCGAGAACGTACGCACTTTCATAAACGAGCGTGAGTCCGTCAATACGCTGATCTATTCCATCGGCATCGCACTGATCACGACCGTCATCTGCATATTGCTCGGCTATCCTGCCGCTTACATACTCAGCCGCTCCCATTTCCGCAGCGCTTCGGTGATGGTGGCCCTGTTCCTCATACCGATGTTCATCAACGTGCTGATGCGCACCCTGGCGACCGTGGCCCTCTTCGGCTTCATGAAGGTTCCGCTGGGGCAGGCTACGCTCATCTTCGGTATGGTCTACAACTATCTGCCGTTCATGATCCTGCCCATCTACACCGTGCTCCAGAAGATCGACAAGAGCTACAGCGAGGCCGCACAGGATCTCGGCGCCAGCAACCGTGAGGTGTTCACCAAGGTGACACTGCCTCTCTCGATGCCCGGCGTGGTGAGCGGCATAATGATGGTGTTCATGCCCACAATATCAACCTTCGCCATAGCGGAGCTGCTGACGATGAACAACATCAAGCTTTTCGGTACCATCATCCAGGAGAACATCAACAACGGAATGTGGAACTACGGTGCCCTGCTCTCGCTGATAATGCTCGTCCTGATCGTGGTGACCAACCTGTTCAATGACGATAAAGAAGAGGCTTCGGCCGCGGGAGGGCTGATATGATGAAGAACTTCCTTGCCAAAGCATACGTCTGGATACTGCTCGTGCTGCTGTACGCGCCGATGATCGTCATCGCAGTATATTCCTTCACCGAGGCCAAGGTTCTCGGCAACTGGACCGGCTTCTCAACCGGACTTTACCGCTCCCTGTTCACCAGCGGTCAGCACGAGGCTCTGATGAGCGCCGTGCTCAACACCCTCATCATAGGACTTGTGGCCGCCATCGTTTCGACAGCGCTCGGAACCGTGTCTGCCATCGGCATCTACAACCTGCGCAACAAGCGCTTCAAGTCTGCGATGAACACGATGAACAACATTCCTATCCTGAATGCCGACATCATCACCGGCGTGTCGCTGTTCCTGCTGTTCGTCAGTCTCGGAGTCACCCAGGGCTATGTTACCCTTACGCTCTGCCACATTACCTTCTGCACACCTTACGTCGTGCTCAGCGTGATGCCGCGTCTCAAGCAGATGAATCCCAACACCTTCGAGGCAGCCCTCGACCTGGGCGCCACGCCTTCGCAGGCCCTGCGCAAGGTGATTCTCCCTCAGATCAGGAGCGGTATGGTGAGCGGATTCTTCCTGTCGTTCATCCTCTCTATCGACGATTTCGAAGTCAGTGTCTTCAATGTCGGCACCAACGGCCTGCAGACACTGTCAACATACATCTACGCAGATTCCCGCAAGGGTGGACTTACTCCCGAGCTGCGCCCGATGATCACCATCGTGTTCGTGGCCGTGCTGGCAGTCCTTATAATTATGAACCTGCGGTCTAAAAACAACACTCAAAACAATTCTCTGAAATGAAAAAACTATTGAAAGTTGCACTCTGCTTCGCGTGTGCAATGGCGGTTTGTGCCTGCTCGGGCGGTAATTCCGGCGACAGGGCGCACCAACTGAAAATCTACAACTGGTCTGACTACATCGACGAAGACCTTCTCGACGAATTCGAGGAGTGGTATTACGAGCAGACTGGGGAGAAGGTTGAGATTATCTATCAGGTGTTCGACATCAATGAAGTAATGCTCGCTAAGATCGAGAGGGGACAGGCCGACTATGACCTAGTGTGCCCTTCAGACTACATAATCGAAAGGATGATCAACCACGGTCTGGCACTGCCTCTCGACCGCAACTACGGTTCTACTCCCGACTACACCAAGAACGTGGCGCCCTTCGCCATCGAGGAGTTCAACGCGATGAACACTCCCGGCAAGAACGCCAACGACTACTCAGTGCCCTATATGTGGGGAACCGTCGGCTTTATGTACAACGAGAAGTATGTCGACCGTTCAGAGGTTTCTACCTGGGGCGCCATCCTGAATCCCAAGTTCGAGCAGAAGCTCTTTATGAAAGATGCTTTCCGCGATATCTACAGCCCTCTGCTGATCTATCTCAACAGCGAGGGTATAGCCAACGGCACTGTCGATGCAAAGAAACTGATGTATGACGTGAGCGACGAGTCTATTGCCAAGGTCGAGGCTCTCCTTATGGAGGCCAAGAAGAACGTTTCCGGCTGGGAGGCTGACTTCGGCAAGGAGATGATGACTCAAGAGAAGGCCTGGGTCAACTGGACCTGGTCAGGCGACGCCATGTGGGCCATCAACGAGGCCGGCGACGTGGGTGTGAAACTGAACTATGTGGTTCCCGAAGAGGGCAGCAACTGCTTCTTCGACGGTTGGGTCATTCCCAAGTACGCTGTGAATACCAAGGCCGCAAACTACTTCATCAACTATATGTGTATGAGCGAGAACGCCATACGTAACATGGATGTTATAGGCTATGTGAGCGTCATCGGAACCCCTGAGGTGCTTGCCAGCCAGGAAGAACTTGCTCAGGATTCACGCTATGCCGAGGTAGTCGATGCATCTTATTTCTTCGGCCCCGAGGCAGACTCGGTTCTCCTCAATCCGATTTTCTATCCTGACAAGTCAGTGATGGACAAGTGCGTTCTGATGCACGACACCGACCAGGATACCGAGAAGCTTCTCAAAATGTGGTCGAGGGTGAAGGGCGACAACCTGAACGGCACCATTCTCGTGCTCCTCGGTGTTGTTGTGGCAGCTCTCATAGTATGGTCAGTTATCAAATCAAGAAAAAACAAATCACGCCGTCAAGGCAGCAAAAAAAGAAAATAAGATGAAAAAGATAGTATTGGTTGCCGTAGCCCTGCTCGGCCTTGTCAATGGTGTTTCAGCCCAGACTCTCGGTTTCATGGCCGACAAGGAGTTTATGAGTGAGTATATCTGGAGGGGTATGAAGAACGATCCCGTAGGTGGTCCCGGCGCTTCTTTCGACATCGGTCTGAATTTTACCAGCGCTGACGAGAACTTCTATGCCGAGGCATATTTCTGGACTTACCAGTCCTTCCACGCAAAACCCATCGTTGGCGGAGAGAAACCTACCGACCACTATTCTGAATATCAGTTCACATTCTACGCCGAGACTCACGGTTTCCATCTGGAGTTCAACAACTACTTCGGCGATATGGGCGAGCTTGGCATCGGATATACCCTCCCTGGTGTTGTTCCGGCTTCGCTGACTCTCTATACTTCGCTCTACGGCGACGACCTGAACTGGGCTGAGACCAAGCAAAACTTCTCTCAGTATCTTGAACTTGCCGTTCCCTACAGCATCGGCAACTTCAATGTCCAGGCTACCTTCGGTGCACTGACCCACGCTTCTCCCTACTATGAGAACGAGGGCGGCTTTGCCATCAACAACATGATGCTTGAGGCCGGTTATTCTTTCGAACTCACCGACTGGCTGTCGCTGCCCATCAAGGCTGGTTTCGGATATTCACCTCTCTACCAGGATTTGCTCTATTACGGAAGTGCAGGACTGAGCGTGGCTTTCTGATATGGACGCTAAGACGAAGGAATATTTCAAGAGCGGAAAGTTCTTCAAGGAGTTTCTCATCATGACGCTCGGAATGATGGTGGCTGCCATCGCCGTGCATTATTTCCTTCAGCCCAGCAAGCTGATCGTGGGTTCCATCTCCGGTCTTTCCATCGTGATTTTCAGGATTACCGGAATTCCGGTTTCTGCTCTCACGTTCATCATCAACCTGATCCTTCTGGTGCTGGCTTTTATCCTTATCGGTAAGGAGTTCGGCGCCAAGACGGTCTATACTGCGCTGGTGCTGTCGCCCTGGCTGTGGCTGTTCGAGGCTATCGACAAGAAATTCAACATCGATCCTACGAAGATGTTCGACTGGGCCGGAGGCGACACCGACTACTGGTTCTACCTGTTTTGCTTCGTGCTGATCCTGAGCCTGTCTCAAGCCATACTGTTCAGGATAAACGCGTCGACAGGCGGCCTCGACATCATCGCCAAGATCGTCAACAAGTACGCCCACATCGACATCGGAACTTCGGTGACCGTGGCGGGTGCCATCATCTGCTGCTCAGCTTTCGCCGTTCCCGGCAATTCGCTCTACCTTGTGTTCATGGGTTTCATCGGCACCTGGCTGAACGGTATGATGGTAGACCACTTCACTGCCGGCCTCAATGCCCGCAAGCGCGTATGCATCATCACTCCGCGCTATCAGGAGCTTCAGGAGTTCATCGTTCACGACCTGGTGCGCGGCGTGACTCTCTATGAAGTGACGGGCGGCTATTCCAACGAGAAGAAGGTCGAACTCGAGGCTATCCTCACAAACGAGGAGTTCGCAAAGCTTATGGAAAAGATCCGCGTAGAAGACATCCCTGTGTTCATGACCTCGGGCCGTGTTTCGGAAATTTACGGCACCTGGAATCAGCACAAGAGGAAAGCCTACAAGCACGACCGCAAGCATCTTGATGAGTCGTAACCGCAGCGTGACTGCTGGGATATATTCAAAAGAGCCGGACTGAATCAAGCCCGGCTCTTTTGTCTTTACAGTCCGAAGGTGACGCCCGCCTGGACGATGCCGCGGTAGCCGACGCCTAGTTCAAGAAGGAAAGCAACCCGCTCGCTGCCCAGGCGCATTCCTATGGGATTGAGCTGGAAGGCGGGGAAGAGGGGATCCTCAGAGGAACTGATTATGCCGAGGCCGAGGTTCAGACCTCCATAGAGCTTGCAGATGCCGCGGGGCTTGTAGTAAATCTTGCCGGTGGCGGCGATGACTGCAAGGTGGTTGTGGGAGACGATTCCAGTGTCTTTCGCGCGTGAACCGACATGCCAGTATCCCGCCTCGCCTCCGACATTCCACCTCGTGTCGGCAAAGTGATATTCATAGCCGGCGGATAAGAAAGGGATCCAGCCGGTCATCTCTAAATTGGGATCCTGTTTGAATATGGCGCTTGCAGAAGCTGCGAACGCTACGGCGAAGGCTGAGACGAAGGTCTCTCCCGTGGCGTCTGAAACCTGGATGCCGATGTTGTTGGCGGGAATGCCGTAGCCGTCCACTCTCTGTCCGAAGGCAGCTGAAGAGATCATCAGGGCTGCGAGGAATATTGCTATTTTTTTCATTGTCTTCAGTTTTGCTTACCAAATATACGAAATATTCGTCAGGGTTTCAATATCTCCGGGTGCTCAGCCATTATCCTCGTTGCAAAGGCACGGAAGTCATCCCATCGGTAATACGGACCTGTTACGGGTTCAAGGGCCGGAATGGTGGCTTCCTTGCCGTTCCATAGGATCTTGAAGAGGATGCCCCTGTCGCCGCTGCGCGAGCCGTAGAAGACGAACTGCAGGTTTGTGGCCTTGCAGATGCGGTAGCTCTGGAACCAGTATTTAACCTCGTCGGCGTTCTTGGGCGTCGTGCCGAAGCCGTCTAGGTTCAGCAGGGCGATGAAAGCCTCCAGGACATAGTCGTGTCCGAAGCGCAGGTCGGCGGCGGTGTCGTGATTCACTATGGCGATATCGGCCTTACTGACGATGTCCTCCAGCAGAGGTATCATTTCATACCTGGCAGTGACATCTGTCAGATATGAGTCGTAATTGAATGTCTCCCACAGCTGGGCGAACTGTTCGTCGGTAAGCACGTCTGCGAAGAGGGCCGGGTCGCTGTAGTTCGGATAGTTGCCCATGAACATATAGAGGTAGTAGAGGAAGTCGGTAGTGCCGCCTGTATGCTTCACCGCCTTAGGGTCCTTGAATATATGGCCCATAATGCCGTCGACATCTACCTTGCGGAGGACGAACTGGCCGAGCTTCTCGCGCTGCAGGCTGTCGGTGCCTTCGCCTGCGAAGTGGCGGACATAGCCCTTAGGCGCTTCGGGCGGAGCCACGATGCCCATTCCGAGATGGTTGGATTTGACGTGGATGTCGAGCTTCGGAGCCTGCTTCTGCAGGCTGGTGGTGAAGGCAGCCATACTGACGATGCATCTGCCTGAAACCGATGACAGGGCATCGACACGCTTGTTGCCGGCAAACACCCTGGGAAAGTTGCGGACCATATCTGCGGCAAGGCGGGTGTGCTGTCCGGCTCCTAGATCCACCAGGTCTCCGGTGTTGGCTATGGCCACGTCGCAGAAGTCAAGGTAACGCTGGAGGAACGACTCTCCGAAGGCGGTGAGATTACCTGCTTCCTTCGCTTCTGAGAGGGTGTTTCCTACTTCTGTGTAGGCCCTGGAGGTCCAGGCATAGCGGCTTCCGTGACGGCCATAATGGCTGATGTAGAACGGTCTGTAGCCTTTTGGTGCCGGAGTCAGGGCGTAGTCTTCGAAGCGGTAGGCGCCTTCCATCCCGGCGGCCTTGAGGCGGTCGGCCTTCACCTCTTCGAGGGCGTTGTAGTTCTGTGCGATGGCCGCAGTGCAGAGGAGCAGGGCGGCGATGGCTGTGGCGAATATCTTTTTCATATTGATTATTGTCCGTTGGGTATGACTTTCCATCTCACCCTCCACACTCCGTCGTTGAAGTCGTGGCTGATGATCTTGAACGCTCCGATTTCGGAAGTGTTTTCCACGTGCGCGCCGATGCAGGCACAGTCGTCGTAGTTGCCTATGCTGACAATCCGCAGTGTCTGAGAAGCATCTTCCGGCAGCTTGCTGAGGTCCACCAATGCTGCGGCTTCCTCGCGGGGAACGAATCTGACAGTGACCGGGAGGTTACGGGCTATAACTTCGTTGACCCTGGTTTCTATCTCAGCCACCTGCTCCGGAGTCGGACAGGAGTCGAGCAGATAGTCGCATTTCGATTTCTTTTTCTCCACGTGGGCGTTTCGGCTGCGGGGGCAGCCGAACATATTGACCATCGTGCGGTTGAGGATGTGCTCGCAGCTGTGGCTGGGGCGATGTTCCTCCTTGTTGTGGGCGTTGAGTACGGGTTCTTCCATTTCTGAGAGAGGGTTTGCTGGTGACAAAGATATCAAATTCAAAAAGATAAAATATCTTTGTAAAAAAACACATCAAAATGAAGAAAACACTGATTGTTCTTGTGGCAGGTCTTCTGGCAGCCGCCTGCTCAGTGGACGTTCCTCAGGGCACCGTCCTTTTCGACAATTACCACTATGAAGGCAACGACGATTTCTATGCGCAGAATCCCCTGCCGGGTGACGATTACGTCTACAACCCGATGCTGGCCGGATGGTATTCCGACCCGAGCATGTGCAGCAACGGAGAAGGCGATTACTTCATCGTTACGTCGACTTTCTCATTCTTCCCGGGCGTTCCCATCTTCCATAGCCGCGACCTCGTCAACTGGGAGCAGATAGGCAACGTCCTCGACCGTCCCGAGCATCTTCCGCATCTTGACGGACAGCGCGTCAGCGGCGGCATCTATGCCCCTGACATCAAGTACAATCCTCACAACAAGACCTACTATATGATCACGACCGACGTGGGCGCCGGCAACTTCTTCGTGAAGACGCAGGACCCGTGGGGCGACTGGTCGGATCCCATATACCTTCCGGAAGTTAAGGGCATCGACCCGTCGTTCTTCTTCGACGAAGACGGCCGTGCATACATCGTCAACAATGACGACGCACCCGACGGCAAGGCAGACTACAGCGGCCACAGGACCATCCGCTGCATAGAGTTCGACGTTGCCAACGACCGTACCGTCGGCGAGCGCAAGATCATCGTCAACAAAGGCTCACGCCCCGAGCAGGAGCCCATCTGGATCGAGGGGCCGCACCTCTACAAGATTGACGGCACCTACTACCTGATGTGCGCCGAGGGCGGCACCAACATCAACGAGAAGCATTCGGAGGTAATCTTCAAGGGTGAGACTCCTTTCGGCCCGTTCGTTTCATATGAAGGCAACCCCATCCTCACCCAGGTCGGACTTGACCCTGCAAGGCCCAACCCCATCATCTGTGCGGGCCACGCCGATATGGTGAAGGATGCCAACGGCCAGTGGTGGGCAGTGTTCCTCGCTGACCGTCCCTACAGCAATGACGCCGAGAACCTCGGCCGCGAGACCCATATGCTGCCCGTGACCTGGACTGCCGACAAATGGCCGGTGATCCTTCCTCAGGGAGAGACTGTTCCCCTGATAGTAAGGCACGAGGGCGTCAAGCGCGGTGACAAGGTCACCTTCGGCAACTTCGCTTTCACCGACGAATTTTCCGCACCGGAACTCGACCCGGCCTGGCTGCTTCTCCGCGGCCCGGCGAAGGACCATTACTCTCTCACCGACAAGCCCGGCTTCCTTGAGCTGACAATCTCTGAGAGCAAGGCCACCCAGCCGCACACCCCGTCAATCGTGCTGCGCAGGATGCACCATCACAAGTTCACTGCAACTTCACGCCTCTATTTCAAGCCCGCAGGCGAGACTGAGGCTGCCGGAATGCTCCTCTTCAAGGACGAGAGCCACCAGTACTTTCTCAAGGTTTCCCAGGGCAAGGTTTCAGTTGTCAAGGTAGAGACCAGGATGGTGCGTGTTCCCGGACAGAGACCCACCATAGAGGACGCAAGTTCAGAACTGGCTTCTGCGCCTATCGGCAACTTCAAGTTCGTGGACCTGAAGATCACTTCAGACGGCGGCACCTTCGGTTTCTGGTTCGCTCCCAACGGAAAGAACTGGACAAAGGTCATCGACGGAGTGGATGCACAGTTCCTCACCACCCTGAACGCCGGCGGCTTCACCGGCACCCTCATCGGCCTCTACGCCGAGAAGTAGTATCACGATTATCATACAGACAGCAAGGCCTTCCTGGGCTACGGGGCTGTTGCTAGAGGACTAGAATAATAGTCCTTTGCGCAACACCCCTTCGCCACTTACGGAAGGCCTTGCTATTATTTTGTGAATTAGCTTGCTTTCTGCGTAGATGCAAGCGTGTTCGTCAGATTTTCGCGAGCGCCTGCTCCAGGTCCTCGATGATGTCGTCGATGTGCTCCGTGCCGATGCTGAGGCGGACGGTAGCCGGAGTGATGTGCTGCTGCCTGAGTTCCTCTTCTGACAGCTGCGAGTGAGTCGTAGTGTATGGATGGATCACGAGGCTCTTGACATCAGCCACATTTGCCAGCAACGAGAAGATCTCCAGAGCGTCGATGAACTTCCAGGCCTCTTTCTCTCCTCCCTTGATCTCGAAGGTGAAGATGCTGCCTCCGCCGTTCGGGAAATACTTCCTGTAGAGAGCATTGTCCGGATGGCCGGTCAGCGACGGATGGTTGACCTTGGCCACCTTCGGATGACTGTTCAGGAACTCGACTACCTTCAGGGCGTTCTCCACGTGACGTTCCACGCGCAGCGACAGAGTCTCGAGACCCTGCAGAAGCAGGAAAGCATTGAACGGAGAGATGGCGGCTCCGGTGTCCCTCAGGATGACGGCGCGGATGCGTGTCACATAGGCTGCAGCACCCACAGCTTGGGCGAAGACGATGCCGTGATATGAAGGATCCGGCTTGGTCAGGGTAGGGTAGCGGTCAGCATTGCCCAGCCAGTCAAACTTGCCTCCGTCGACTATCACGCCGCCGAGAGAAGAGCCGTGGCCTCCGATGAACTTGGTGGCGGAGTGCACGACTATATCGGCCCCGTGTTCGATGGGACGGATGAGATAGGGTGTGCCGAATGTGTTGTCCACGATAAAGACGATGCCGTGGCGGTGGGCTACTGCAGCCACGCCGTCAACGTCGAGCACGTCGCCGTTGGGATTGCCGAAGGTTTCGGCGTAGATGACTTTGGTTTCGGGCCTGATGGCTGCTTCAAGGGCGGCCAGGTCGTTGATGTTTATGATGGTGCTTGTGATGCCCTGTGTAGCGAGCGTGTGTGTTATCAGGTTGTAGGTTCCGCCGTAGAGGTTGTCGGCAGCGACTATATGGTCGCCGGACTGGGCGATGTTCTGCAGGGCGTAGGTTATGGCTGCGGCTCCAGAAGCGACGGCAAGGCCGGCCACTCCGCCTTCAAGGGCGGCAACGCGGTCTTCGAAGACGCCCTGGGTGGAATTGGTCAGTCGGCCGTAGATGTTGCCGGCGTCACGGAGTCCGAAGCGGTCTGCTGCGTGCTGTGAGTTATGGAAAACATAGGAAGTGGTCTGGTAGATAGGAACGGCGCGTGCGTCGGTTGCGGGGTCTGCTTGTTCCTGTCCTACGTGGAGCTGCAATGTCTCGAAGCGGTAATTCTTGCTCATGGTCGTATGTTTTTAATTGTTTTTCGTTTTCTTTCGTTGCAAAGGTCGGTTTGCTTAATTTTTCTACCAATGAAAATTGAAAATTTGGAAGAAATAACTAAATTTGCAGAAAATAGTAGAATATAATTCCAAAACACTGCAATTATGGCCTCCGAAAAAGAATACACTCTCGACAGCAAGGACATCGACATCCTCCGTGCGCTCCAGCACAACGCCCGCCTGACTAACAAGGAACTCGCGGCTCAGGTGCACCTGTCCACCACGCCGGCATACGAGCGCGTGAAAAGGCTTGAACGTCTGGGTTACATACGGCAGTACGCCACGATACTCGACGCGGAGAAGCTCGGCCGCGGCTTCGCGGTTTTCTGCAGCGTGAAGCTCAGGCAGCTGAGTGCAGAGAAGGCAAGGGAGTTCACGGATATGATCAAGGCCGTGCCGCAGGTGACTGAATGCTACAACATCTCAGGCAGTTTCGACTATATGCTCCGCATCCAGTCTCCGGATATGAAATACTATCAGCAGTTCCTGCTGAACGTGATAGGCCGTCACGACAACGTGGCCTCGATTGAGAGCACGTTCGTGATGGAAGAGATAAAGCACGAATACAGCGTCAGCGTGTAGCCTAGAAACTGAACTGGTAGGCTACGCAGAAGATTGCGCGGAAGCCTCGGTTGTAGCTGATGGATTTCAGCACTGTGCCGCCCTGGCCGGTGTCGACTTTCTTGTCGTTGCAGTAGTCGGCAAGAAGATGGAAATCGAAGGAATTATGCCTGTCGATCTCCCATTCTGCACCAACGGAGCCACGGACGCGGTTCAAATAGGTGTCGGTGTAGCCAGTAAAGGCATAGTCCGTGAAACTTTCGCTGACAGTGTTCCAGGTTGCGGCGCAGGCCGGGTCGTTGAACACGTTTCGCAGTTCCAGATAGAAGTAGGGAGTGAGGTTGAAAAGCCCCTTGTATGCAACCTGCACACGGCTCTTGAGGGCAAGTGAATTGGGTGTGCTCTGGTGCTTGTATGCGTTCACGTCCTTGTGGGTCAGCTGCAGGCGCTCTCTCAGGGAGAAATTCCAGTAGCCGGCCTTCAGCGTGTATTTGGCGTCGGCGTAGATGCGGTGGCGGTTCTTCCAGACGTCGGATGAAGAGAGCCTGTCGATGAACACGTATCCGGCTCCGAACTTGAAACGGTCATCGAGCTTGTAGGTGACGCCTATCCCGGCGTCGAAACGGCTCAGGCTGCTGAAATTGTCGGTGAGGCGGCCCTCGCCGGACACGGACACGTGCAGTCCCCTGACGATCTTCTTGTCTATCGTCGCGCCTATGCGCGCACCAAATTCCGCATCGAGGTCGTTCACCGATATCTGGGCTGAAGCCAGAACCGGAACGGCGGCGAGCAGTATGCAGATCAGCAGTCTTCCTGTTCTCATAACACTATTGTTCTACGAAGTCCCTTGCCCTGGTAAGAGTGTCGATCGAGCCGGTCTGGCCCTTTTCCAGGGTATAATAAATCTTGATGTATGCTGCGTCCCTCAGGAAGTCCACGTGACCTATCTCAAGGTTGTCGACCTTGATGCCGGTGCGTTTCTCCAGGTCGGCGATGAGTTCCGCCCGCTTCTCGGGAACGATGAGGTCGATGCGGTCGTAGAGCACCAGCTTGGTGGACGTATGCTTGAGTAGCCTGCCGTTCTCGAGGAACCAGATCAGTACGATTACGAGCAGGTTGGCCAAAGCCATGATGCCTATGGTTCCCATGCTGAGCTGGTAGCGGGGATCGGGGCCTGCCACGCCCACAAGCTTGTAGACAGGAGCCAGGCCGTTGACGGCTGCCAGTGCGATGATGACGAAGAGATAGGTCATCTCCCTGATGGGGACAGTCTCTGTGCGGTAGCGTATCACGCCGAATATGGCGAAGAGGCCGAGGGTGAGGCCGACACCGACTTCCACGTTGCCCATTATGTAGAGCAGCAGGAGCATTGCAGCAGAGAACACCATAAAGGTGAAACTGTAGTCGCGGCGACGGCTCTTGCGGTAGTAGAAGAACTGGACGAGTATCCAGCATACCAGCAGGTTCAGGAAGAACCTTATGCAAAGCTCGGTTATGGACTGGCCGGTAGTCATAGCAGCATCGGTGATGCTCTGGATGTCCATTATGTTTTCATCGGTGAGACTGTAGTCTCCGAAGTCCTGGGCTGTTATCATATCGATTCTATTTTGTCGTTTATAATCTTTTCAATGTTGCGGACCTTCTCCTTGAAACGGTTCCGCTTGGCAGTAGGGTCGGTGAGGGTCTCGGCTATGCAGTATTTGCTGACGCGCAGGGGCTTTACGCGGTGGTCGAGCAGTATGCCTTTCATCCGGCTGGCATATCTACCGTCTTGCTTGAGCTCTATGATGACGGCATCTTTCAGGCTGCCGCCAAGTCCTGTTCGGTAGTTGCTGAAATGCACGTCCGTGTCGATGGTGAGCCTTTCGGTCATAGCTGCGTTCACCAGGGTGATGCGGCGGAACGAAGTGGACAGCACCGGCTGCAGCATATCTGCCGTATAGGCAGAGTGCCTTGCCAGATAGTCGCAGGCTGCCGCGTCGCCTGCGAAGCAGAGCAGTTCGTCAGGAGGAATTGGAGTCCTTTTCTTCCTGGTGCGTCCGTGGTTGTCCTTGCGCTTGATCTCGAGGTAGGCGTCGCCCGAATTCTCGTAGACGCGCGTGCGGACTTTCTGGCGCACAAGACGCTTGTTGTGGTGGTCGAGATACATCTTCAGGGCGTCGGTGTCGTAGTACACGGTGGTATACGGACTGACCTTGGCTCCGGATGTTTCAAGCGCACGGTAGCCTGCCGCCCTCGCATCTTCAAGCAGTGAGACCAGCGTGCGGATGTCGGTCACGTACTTGCTGTCGATGCGGTTGAGCAGCTTCACGGAATCCATCTCCTCCAGGCTGACCGGGGGAATGGTTCCAGCAATGGGCTCGATTATCGTGCGGGCGTCATTCATCCTGCGTGATGTATTCGAATATCTTTGTGCTGATCAGCCTGCCCTTCGGGTCGTAGGTGTATTGCGTCTTTTTCTTTCCGAATTCGTTGTATTCGAATTTCTTGTAGTCAACCAGACGGTTGCGCTCGTCGTAGACGAGTTCGCGTGCCATCCTGTCGGCGGTGGCCCATTCGAATTTCTTGCGCCACTTCTGCTTGCCGTTGCTGTAGTACTCCGCTTCTTCTATCTTGTTGCCCTGGGCTGAATAGACGGTCTGATGGTCGAGGACGCGGTTGCCGCGGGCGTCCGTGTTCCACTCCTTGACCACGAGGTTCTTCTTGTTGAGTGTCTGGCTGTCCTGTGCATATGCTGTCGACAGGCAGGCAATGAGCAATGATGTGATGACTGTCAGTTTTTTCATGGCTGTATGTTTTAATGGGGCCATCCTCCGGTTCCGCCAGTGTAGTTGGACAGGGTTGTTTCGGTGCCTCCGCTGATGCCGCTGGTAGCCCACATTCCGGAGCAGCGCTTGCCGCCTGCGTTCACGCTGACTCCGTTGAAGGCCTTGTCGAGCGAAGGCGCGGTGACGATGTATTGTGTTACACCCGAAGTCGCCTGGAAGGCGGCAATGGGCGTGGTTCCGTTGAAGAGTCCTGTCCAGCTGTTCTGCGTGGCATTTACCTGGAAGATGTTCTGGCTTGATGAGTAGCCGCGCTCGAGTCCTCCGTAGGCAACTATGGTGGCTCCGCTGTTGATGTAGAGCTTGTGGCCTTCCTCGGTGTTGGCATCCAGTGCCACCTCGGGATTGCCTCTGGTGGTGACTGCATATACGTAGCCTCCGCTGATCTTCATGTCGCCGTTGGCATCAATAGCGTCGTTCTTGCTGGAGTATGCGTATATGTATCCACTCTTGATGATCATATCTCCCTGGCTGTTGATGGCGTCGTCGGCTGCTGAGGTGGCGTAGGTCTCGCCTCCGTCGAAGGTCAGCTTGCCCTTGGCCTCGATGCCTTCGCTTTTCGAACTGTTGACGGTGATGACACCTCCGTTGATGACCAGGTTTCCGGCAGAGGCTGTAACCTTGTTGCCGTTCTTGGTGACCCAGCCGACCTTTATGCCCTTCGATGTCTCATCGTTCGCTTCGGCACCGCTTGTCGTAATCTTAAGCGTACCTCCGGAGATATAGCTGTCGGCCACGTTGTGGCTGCTGCTGTAGTCATAGTCGCCTGCGCTGATGCCCTTTCCGCCCGTGCCGGTATTGGTGATGGTAAGGGTTCCCGAGTTCATCTCGAAATAGTTGTCGGCCTTGATGCCCGCGGTACCCTTGTATTCCCCGTCTTCCAGTCCCACGCCTCCGCTGACGTTGATCGTAGTGGAACCGCCGGCCACGAGGACATAGTTGTCAGAGGAGATGCCCTTCTTTGTCGCGGCCTTCGACGTGATGTTTATGGTACCTGCGTTTATCTGCACATAATCGTTGACTTTGATTCCGTGTCCCGCGCCGCTGTTGGCGATGACCTTGACGGTAGGTTTGGACAGGAACCTTATGTAGTCGTCGGACACGATGCCGCTCTTGCCCTTGGAATTGTTGGCAGTGACGGTAAGGCTGCCCCGGCCGCTGAACACCAGCTGGCCCTCGGAGAAGAACACGGCCTTCATATCCTCGCTGCCGGAAGAATAGGAGGCTGAGGAGCCGTCCGCCAGTGAGTTGGTCCCTTCGACATAGACGAAGGTGCGCTTGCCGCTCTGGTTGTTGATGGCCGCGCCGCTGCTGCAGGTGATGCTCACGCCGCTCAGCCAGATAGCCTGCTTCTTGTCGCTGCTGAGCTTGAACCAGCCGTCGGACGCGCTGCCCTTGAGCTTGTAGGCCACGTTTTCGCTTCCCTTGTAAGTAATGGTTACCTTGTTGCCGCTGACGCTTACGGTGAAGTCGCTGGCTGCGGAACTGTAGCCGGTGACGGTCGCTCCGCCGGAAGAATAGTTCACGGTAACGAGGCGGGTGAATGTGGTTTTGGAAATCTCGTCGTCGCTCGAGCCGCCTCCGGAAGAAGCAAAGACTGTGGTCACTTCTCCGTCCTGTCCGTCATCGCCGCCGCCTCCGGAGCCGGGGTCGGACGTTACGGTGAGAGTGTAAGTGGCAGAAGCCGGCTGGTAATTGGTGTTGCCGCCGAACGTGGCGGTTATGTCAGTGGTTCCTGTTCCCTTGAGGGTGACGGCTCCGCTGCTGCTTATCGTGGCGACATTGGCGGCAGACGAAGAATAGCTTATGCTGAGCCCGCTTGGCGTGACAGAAAGCGTCGGGAAACTGTTGGCGCTTCCGTGTTCAAGTACGGCCGAGCAACTGGCGGAACTCCAGGCAATGGAGACTGTGTTCTTGACTACGTTGAGATTGTATGAAACGCTTTGGGAAGGATAGTCGTCAGTGGCCTTGCTCGTCGCCGTGATCTTGGTGAGACCAGCGCTCTTCAGAGTCACGGTGTAGCCGCTGCCGGACGGGCTGACCGTAGCGACGGCTTCGTTGCTGGAACTGTATTCTATCGACAGCCTTCCGGGATTGTTGAGCGTCGGATATTTGTTGCCGGTGCTTGCCAGGGTGGCAGTATATTCTTTATCGCTCCAGGAGATGGTTACGTTGACGCTGTTCTTCTTCACAGTCAGGGTATAGGAGGCGCTGGAAGCATTGAATACGTCGGTTTCCTTGCTGGAGGCGGTAATAGTGGTTTCGCCTGCTTTCTTCAGGGTGACGGTATAGCCCGAGGCGGTAGCGCTCACCGTGGCCACGGATTCGTCGGACGAACTGTAGGTAACCTCGAGGTTGTTGGGATTCTTGAGAGTGGGGAACGAGTTGCTCTTGTCCAGGTACACTGTCTTGGATTTTGAGCTCCACTCCAGACCTCCATCGGCTTTTTCGACGTTCAGAATGTAGCTGGCGGTGGTGGAAGTGTATATGTCGGTTGCCACGGAGGTGGCCGTGATGGTGGTGGTGCCCTGTGACTTGATGGTCACGCTGTAGCCTGTTTCAGTGGCGGCGACGGCGGCAACCTCTCCGTCGCTTGAACTGTATTCTATCTGCTGCCTTCCCGGATTGCTGAGGGTGGGGAATGTGTTGCTGTCGCTGCCCAGAGTGGCAGTGCAGGAGGCGTCGCTCCAGGATATGAAGACCGAAGATTTGGAAACGGTAAGCGTATATGAGACGCTGGCAGCCTTGAACCTGCCTGTCTCCTTGCTGGACGCCGTGATGACTGTGACTCCTTCGTGCAGGGGTGTAACCTTGCAGCCGGTGGACTTGGCGGTCACCGTCGCCACGTTGCTGTTGCTGGAACTGTAGGTGACTTCCAGTTTGTCGGGGTTGCTGAGAGTGGGGAAGCGGTTGTCTTCTCCCAGTACGGCGGCAGCCGAGGATGCGCTCCAGGCAAGGCGGGCTTCTGCCGGTTCTACGGTGAGAGTGTATGAGCAGCTGGCTGAATTGTAGATGTCAGTCTCTGAGGACGTGGCAATGATGGTGACGGTGCCTTTAGAAACGAGAGTCACGGCATAGCCGGTCTTCGTGGCTGCCACGGTGGCCACCTTTTCATCGCTAGAACTGTATTCGACCTGCTGGTTTCCGGGGTTGATGAGGGTGGGGAAGGTGTTGTCTGCTCCGATCGTAGCGGTGCATTCCCCGTCACTCCAGGAGATGGTGACGTCCGACTTCCTGACGGTAAGGGTGTAGGATGCGCTCGAGGCGTTGTATATCCTCGTCTCTTCGCTGGAAGCGGTGATGACCGTGACGCCTTCGTGCAGGGGAGTAACCTTGCAGCCGCCGTCGTCAGAAGAGGTGACGCTTGCAACGGTTTCGTCACTCGAGGTGAAGGTCACCTTCAGGCCGTTGGGGTTGGCCAGTTCGGGGAAGATGTTGTCTTCGCCCATAACGGCGACGGCTTCCTCCGCATTCCAGGACAGCTGCCCTTCGGCACGGCTGACCGTGAGGGTGTATGATACTTCGGCGGCATCATAGATATCCGTCTGCGGAGTGGAAGCGGTGATCGTCACCGTTCCCGCAGAGACCAGGGTAAGCTTGTATCCGGCTTCCGCGGCTTCTACGGTGGCGACCCCATCGTCGCTGGAGGTGTAGGTCACCTCCAGCTTGTTGGGATTGCTCAGTGATGGATAGTCATTGTCATTGCCCAGTGTTGCCATGAATTCGTCAGCACTCCACGAAAGTCCTGCCCCGGCGCGTACTACCGTAAGCGTATATGAGCAGGAGGACGCCAGAAAACTTTCGTCCCTTTCGCTGGATGCGGTGATCACGGTCGTGCCGGCAGCAACCGGGGTGACCTGTCCGTTACCGTCGACGGTGGCCACTTCCACATTGGAAGAAGAGTAGCTCACCTTAACCTTCTTGAGGTTCGACAGTGTCGGGAATTCGTTGGCCTGCCCGAGCACAGCCCAAGCTTCTTCCAGGCTCCAGCTGAGCCTGGGGTCGTTGAGGTGTGCATCGGGATCAGGGTCTATGTCAGAGATGGAAATGACATCGCCCATACAGCCGTAAAACAACGGCAGCACCAATGCAATAATGAGCAATGACAGTATCCTTCGCATCAATAACCGAATATTTCTTCGAGAGTAACGTTCTGTACGGGACCGAGGGTCCTGAGGTAATTCATGTCAAGGTCTTTCGGGTCACCGAGGATACCGTAGTAGTAGGTGCGGTCCTTGACGTATTTTTGCTGGATGGCAACGATATCGTTCATGGTCAGACTCGGAAGTTTCTCGTATACGAGCTTGTCGACAGGCTCGTCAATGCCGAGTTCCTGCGCTGCAAGATATGCGTTGAGCACGGCGGCGCCGTTGGTCCTGCTGGTGCGCAGAACACCGTCGAGAGCGGTCTTGGCAATCTCGAAGGCACGGTCACTCTGCGGCATGTTGTTGATGATCTCGTCGAATGCCTCGACGGCTGCCCTGAGCTTGTCGTTCTGAGAACCGATCCTGGCCATGAAGTAATAGTCGTCGTCCTTGTAGGTCGGTGAAGAAAGGCGGGCGCCTGCAGAATAGGCGAGGGCCCTGGCTTCACGCATCTCCTGGAACACGATGGTGTTCATGCCGCTTCCGAAATACTCGTTGTAGAGGGTGATTGCGGGCTCATCGGCAATCTCGTACTTCTCGCCGCGGTTGGTGTACTGGATGTAGTTGAACTGACGGGCGTTGTAGGGAGCGACGAAAACCTTCGGAGCGTCGGTGCGTACCTTCGGGGTGCGGATCCTGGTTACTGGCGTGAGTGAACCGGCAACGTCGTGGCTCTCGGCAATCAGGTTCTTGACTTCACCTGATGATGCGGGACCGTAGTAGAGCACCTTGTGCTGCTTGGTGAGCAGGTTGGTGACCTTTGCCAGAAGTTCCTCTGAAGTGAGGTCGATGATCTGCTGGTTGGTGAGGGTGCGGGCCTTTACGTTCTCAGGGCCATAGATGACATACCTGTTGAGGGCGCTTGAACAAGAACTCTGGTTGAACTTGTTGATGGCGCGCTGCTGGAGCTGGTCGGCCTTCAACGCTGCCAGGATGTCCTCGTCACCGACTGCGTTGGCTATGAGGTCCTCGGTGATTTCCAGAGCCTTGCCGATGTTTTCGCCAAGTCCGGAGACGGCGATACGGGTCTGGTCGTCGCCACTGGCGAAGCTGAAGCTTGATGCAAGCTTGTACATCTCCTTAGCAATCTCCTCCGCACTGCGGGTCTCGGTTCCGAGGTAGCTTACGTAGTTGAGGGCGAAGCTCATTGCAGGGTCGTTGAGCAGGCCTTCGTCAAAGAGGAATACGAGCTGGGCGATGTCGTTCTTCTCGTTGGTCTTGTAGATGACGTCCAGGTCTGAGCGGCCCTTGAATACTGACATGTCCTTTGAGAAATCCACGAAGACGGGCTCGATGGGTTTCACTGCGGTGTTCTGTACTTCTGCCAGGAAGGCGCTCTGCTTGTCGCGGTTGGTGGCGATGGGGGTGATGGCGGGGGCCTCGATCTTGTGGATGTCAGGGTCTACGCCGATATGCTTGTAGGCAGTAACGTGGCTGTTTTCGCCAAGATACTTGTTGGCCCAGTCGACGATGTCCTGCTTAGTGAGCTTTGAAAGCCTGTCGAGCATCTGTACGTCATCCTTCCAGTCGCGTCCGGCGATGAAAGAGTTTACGAACTGCATTGCACGGCTGCGGTTGTTTTCGAGGCTGCTCATCTGGCTGAGCTTGAAGTTGGCGATAGAAGCTTCCACGAGGTCTTCGTCAAAGTCGCCGCTGCGGAGTTTGGCAACCTCTGCGAGCAGAAGGTCCCTGACTTCCTTGAGGCTCTGTCCATCTTTGGGATAACCTTCGAGAAGGAACTGTCCGTAATCTACAGCACCGTATGCGAAAGCTGCGGCATCAAGCACTTTCTGCTGCTGGTTGATGTCGAGGTCGATCAGGCCGGCCATTCCGTTGTAGAGGATGGCTGATACCACGTCGGCTGCATCTCCTTCAAGGTCCTTGCTGCCCGGATAGCGCCAGCCAATCATAACGAATTCTGCCTCGGTGCCGTATACGTCTTTCTCGACAGGGGCGGTTATTTCTTTCTCGGGTGCATATTTCAGTTCGGGAACACCTGCTGAACGCTCCCAGTCGCCGAAGTACTTCTCGATGGTCTTTACGAACTCGTCGGGATCGAAGTCGCCGGAAACGCAGATGGCGATGTTGTCAGGAACGTAGTAGGTGGCTTTCTGCTTCTTGATGGTGGTGATTGACGGATTCTTCAGATGGTCCTGGGTTCCGATGACGGTCTGCTTGCCGTAAGGATGGTTCTTGAAGAGTTCTTTGGCAATTGACGTCATAGACTTCTCCATATCGTCGTTGAGGCCCATATTGTATTCCTCATACACAGCCTCGAGCTCGGTGTGGAAACCGCGGATGACCATATTCTTGAAACGGTCGGCCTGAACCTTCGCCCAATTGTCGATCTGGTTGGAAGGAATGTCCTCGACATAGCAGGTTACGTCTTCAGAAGTGAAGGCGTTGGTGCCCTGCGAGCCGATCATGGCCATCAGTTTGTCATACTCGTTGGGGATGGCGATCTGTGATGCAAGATAGCTGACAGAGTCGATCTGGCGGTAGAGCATCCTCCTCTCGGCGGGGTCTGTCTTTGTGCGGTATACTTCATAGAGCTCTTCGATCTTGTCGAGCAGGGGTTTCTCGGCTGCGTAGTCGGAAGTGCCGAAGCTTTCGGTGCCCTTGAACATCAGGTGCTCGAGATAGTGGGCGAGGCCGGTGTTGTCAGCGGGGTCGTTCTTTCCTCCGGTGCGTACGGCAATCATTGTCTGGAGCCTCGGCTCGTCCTTGTTGACGGTCATGTAGATCTTCATGCCGTTGTCCATTGTGTAAATCTTGGTCTGAAGCGGGTCTCCTTTGACGGTCTCATATTTGCCGGAGCAGGAGAACAGCATCATCATCGCCGTGAAGGCGAGAATCAGGTTGGTTAGTCTTTTCATTCTTTATAGTTTGTAATTTGTGATTCCGATATATTAATTGCAATTTACAAAAGTATAAAAATACGCTCCAAAGTGTTACCTTTACGTGCATCAAATAGACTATGGAACTGAAAAAAATATACTTCGCTGCCGGCTGTTTCTGGGGAGCGGAACACTTCTTCCGTAAGTTGCCGGGAGTTGCTGCCACTTGCGTAGGCTTCGCCAACGGCAACACGCCTTCTCCTTCATATCGTGAAGTCTATACCGACACTACCGGCTACGCCGAAACTGTAGAAGTCGTATATGATCCGGCCAAGATATCATTACCGTTGCTGGTGGAGGCTTTCTTCACAATCATAGATCCGTTGAGCCTCAACCGTCAGGGAGAGGATGAAGGTACGCGCTACCGCACGGGTATATATTATGAGGACGATGCTGACCTTGCATCCATAGACGAGGCTTTTAACCGCGAGCAGGAGTGGCAGGGCAAGCCTCTCTGTGTCGAAAAGGAGCCTTTGCGCAATTTCTATCCGGCAGAAGAGGAGCATCAGGACTATCTGGTGAAGCATTCCGACGGATACTGCCACGTCGATCTGAAGGCCTTCCGTTATGCCGAACTGCTCAAGGTACTCGAAAGCGTGGTGGAAGGAGTCTCGGATGAAGTCGGCGTGATGGCCAACGCCGCCGCTCTGATCCACGAAACGATGGGGTTCTGGTGGACCGGCTTCTACCGGGTGGCAGATGAAAGCCATCTGGCACTAGGACCTTTCCAGGGGCCCGTAGCCTGCTACAGCATCGTTTTCGGCAAAGGCGTTTGCGGCACAGCCTGGAAGCGTGAAGCCAGCGTTGTCGTGGGGGATGTGGATCAATTCCCCGGACATATCGCCTGCAGCAGCGCTTCGCGCTCCGAGATAGTGGTTCCCCTGTTCGACTCAGAAAGGAAAGTCAGGGCCGTTCTGGACATCGACAGCGACAGACTGGCCACGTTCGACGACACTGACCGCCGTATGCTGGAAATCGCAATGGAGATTGTCGCAGGGGAAATCTACTGATGCCTGATAATGTCGATCCTCCAGGTGATTCCGAGGTCGAAGTTGTCCCTTCTCAGAGAATTGTCACGATAGTAGACTGCGTGCAGCCTTACGTTGTCGCGGCCAAGCGGGAAGTATTCCACGCCGGCACCGGCATAGAGGTATTCCGTACCCGGGGCGATCACTGCATCGTAGGGGCGGCCGTAGCTGTCCACATTGTAGAGAGAGTTTGTCTCGTATCCTCCCTTGAAGCACAGATTCCAGTCACCTACGCTCCAGATGGTTTTAAGGATTACAGTGTAGTCAGTCATGAAGAAGTTCCTCTGCCGGAAGGACGCTCTGTTCATGAAATCCACGTCAAGCAGGAAGTTTTCCCACTGGAAGTGGTTGCCGAGGGCGATGTAGTTGATGAAGCGTCCGTCCATATCCTGCACGAAGTTGGCGGTCCAGATGGTGTTCCATATGTCCGTGACCTTGCCCATCCAGGCGAAGTTGTATGCGTAGACTCCCTGATAACCATAGGA
>JAEEGK010009450.1_pt1 | contig 22773 bp, 14 predicted proteins | sample 8958771 | NCBI WGS metagenome assembly JAEEGK01 (sample SAMN16246547, study PRJNA631951) | gut metagenome | biome: gut microbiome; feature: rumen; material: SC-attached | host: Bos | place: Iran: Karaj | collected 2018-10 | reverse complement strand
AATACATTTATTTAATTAATTTATAATAAATTATTGGCAAATAATAACTAATTATTTATGGGTTTTTTGACTATATATAAATCATTTATTGTAAAACTTAAAGGAATAGATGCATTAACTTGTCCATTATTTCTTGCATTTATGCCAAAAGATTAAATCTGTTCCATTAGCTACTATGGTAGTATAATTAAAACCTTCTAATTGATAAAAATCTTTTCCTCTAGTATAAACTCCTCCTATCATTATTCTAACATTATTATCTACTCTTTTTAAAAATTTGTACATCTCAAATATATCCGAACAATATATTCGACCATCAGATTTATTAGAAAAATCACTAATACATTTTGCATAAAGTGGAGGTACTACCATAATTTCATTATATGAATCAACATCTTCAGTTGTAAATTTTTCTGTGGCAATTAAATATAACTAATATTCTCCATTTAATTTATTTTGTCCTTTTGATATAATTTTTTAAAATAATAAAATAAATTGGAAGACTACATTCAGGACTTCCAGTAAATCTTTTCCACCAATAATTAGATAATAATTAGATGGATTTGCTGTGCACATTGCTGAAGTATTATTTTTAATTCCATCAGATAAATGAGTTTTTGTAACATAATCTGGTTTAATTTCTATAATACCATCGGCAAATTTACCATTTTTAATTATATCTATTCTATCAGGAGTGAGTGAAGTTACTTCAATACATGAAATAATTGTTTCATTTTCATATATAGCTAATAAATTATTTTTGCATTTAGTACAATTATTCTCAATTAAATTTTGCATTTGCATTTTTATTAGTAGTTGTATTACAAATACCTTTTTCTATATTACTTGTTAAGTTAGGTTTTTTTAAAAAATTAAAATCATGGGAAGGTTCAATAAGTTTAAATTCTTTTTTCTTATTATTTAATTCATTTTCACCACTCATAACATAACGTGTTAAATAATTATTACTTTTATTTGAATTTTCATTAAATTTTATATTATTATTGTTCGTATTCATATTAGTACTAGTTTTATTATATTCAGCAATATTTTTATTATCTATATTATTAATGTTAATATTGATTTTATTGTTGAATTTTTTCATATTAGTTGGTGATATTGTATTACTCATTATTTTATTATTAATATTTATATTTGCATTACCATTTAAACTATTCATTTTATTATTAGAAGATGTTTCTCTATAGATTGTTTTATATTTTTTATTTATTACTTTAGTTTTCATATTTTTCATTGTATCTAAGTTTATATTTTTTGACATAGTATTATCATTATATTCAGTATTTGTATAATAAAATAATTTTTGATTATCCATATTATTATATATATTTTGTTGTATATTCATAAAATTATTTATATCGATTTTTTTCAACGGTGATTCTATACTTGGAGATGTATTTTGTCTTATATGATTATAATTATTATTAGTTAGAGATGTAAATTTTTTTTTTGAATTAATTTTTAGATTAGAATTAAGTTTTTTCGAATTTTTTAAATTTGGAGGACTGGTCATAACTATTTTAGGTGTGGATAATTGCTTTTTTGGATCTAGATAATATTTGGGATACATATGAAAACTTATAAAAGTATTTCTTATGTTAACTAAAGGATTAGCACTATTAGTATTAGAACCATTTTCTTCAATTATATTATTTTTTTTTAAATTTATTTTATTTTTATTATATATTTTTCTATTTAAATTTATATTTTTATTAATTTGATGAAAAGGATTTCTCATGGTATTTAAATTATTGAATAATTTACTATCTTTTATATTATGAGGTTCATCTGAACTTATACTTTTTTGCCCTCTTTTATTATTTATAGATTTGCTTTTATTTCTTATATCATTTCCTGTTTTTAATTGTCTTTTTTTAATATGAATATAATTGTTATTTTTTCTAATTTGTCTTATATATTTACCGGGTTTTTGATTGTTGTTAGTTATATTTGCTTTTTTAATTGCTTGGACCGTATTAGAGTTATATATATTATTATTATTGATATTATTTTTTGTATCATAATCAATAGATGATGTATAATCTTCGAGAAAACATAAAGGAATTTTATTTGAAAAATTCAAAATTTTTTCATTTTTTAAGCTTTTTGTTTTTGAAGTAATTTTTTTTCTTTCTTTACTACTATTTATATTATTGTTATAATTTACAAAATTAGATTTAAAAATTAAATCATTGTTTATTTTTGAAGAATAACTATTTTTTATATTTGATATATTAGATGGGTCTATTTTTTTTTGAGTAAATATTTTATTAAATTTCTTTACTTTATTTTCAGAATGATGGAAATTATTATTATTACTCAAATTATTAAATTTTCTTTTGAAATTCTTTTTCCTATTTGAAGTTAGTTTTTCTTCATTTAATATATTTTGGCAAATATTTTTAATAATTATACCATTGTTAATTTTTAAATGTTTTAGATTATTACTACTATAAATACCAGTATTTTGATTTTTATACAAAGTATTTTTTAATGTTTTATTAGTATCTTTACTAGATAATTTTGATTCCATTTTAAATAAATTTTTATTCATTTTAAATTTAAGTTTAGAACTTATTTCTAAAGAGTTAACTCCTAAATCAGTATGTAATATTTCATTTGTCTCAGTTTTTAAAGTATAATCTTGAAAATCATTATTTAATTTATTATTAGATAATATATTGTTATATTTATTTGTAGAACTCGAATTAATTTTTGTATTTTCTGTACCATTTTTTGTTGAGGGAACTACCTTTTTCATAGAATTGAGACAGAAATCCTGTCTTACTGATTTATTTCCTCTATTAATATCAAACATGATAATATCAGCATTTTTTGATGTATTATTTTTTTTTGCACGTATATCAATTTGTGTATGATTATTTTTTATATCTGTTGACATTGTGAATTTGTGATAATTATATGGATTTAATATTAAAAATCTTGATTTTGGATTAAAAATTTTAGTTTTTTTTGACCCACCCGTCTCGGCTTTTCTTTCTTTACTTTTCAATTTTAATTTTTGTTTTTGATAAATTTTTGATTCTCCTTCGCAATACGTATTCCTTATACTAAATATTTTATGATTAAAATCTTCTTCATTTTTTTTATTTATATCTTTAGTTGTCAAATTTTCTTTTTCTTTTTTGTCCTTAGATTTTTCCACAATATTTATTTTTAATATTTTTCCTAAAACATTATTAATAGCTTTATTTCCTTTTTTAATTTTATTTTTATTTGTATTATATGTATTTGAACAATATTTTTCATTATTTATTTTTTTAGCTCTTTCTTTTGTATTATTCATATTATTATTAGAAAGTAAATTTTGTGTAATATTATTACTATTTCTTATTTTTTGAATATCATGTGAATTATTTAAATCTGCTATTATAAGACAATTATTATCATTTATTTTAATTGTTTTTTTATTATTTAATTTATTATTTTCTATAGTATGTATATTTCTATTATTATTATTTATATTACAATTATCCGTATAATTTATATTATGATTTTTTTCTTTATTTTTGATGCTTGGATAATTTGTTATTTCTATGGTTTTGCTATTGTTTATTCCATCTATATTTATTTTATTACAAGTACTAATTAAAAGTTTTTTATTATTATGAGTATTTTTGTGATTATTTTGATTATTATTTATATTATTGTTATCTATATTTGTTTTATTCTTTCCTTTGGTCTTTGGTTTGTAAAAATCTTGATATTTTTGTTCATATATATTATCATTATTTGTTTTTTCTTCAGAAAGTTCAATTGTTTGACTATCTTCATTATTAGATTTATTATTATCAGTATTATTATCATTTATTTTTAGTGAACTTTTATCATATGAATTTTGATTATTATTTATTATTTTAGTATTCTCATCATTATCAATGTCTTTATTAATTTCATTAATGACAACCTTTTTTTTACTGATATTATCATTTTTATTAAGAATACTATTATTACTATTATTATTGTTTAAAAGAATTTTATTAGAATCATTTTCATTGCTTATATTATTGTTTATAATAATATTACTTATATTATGACTTATATTATGGCTTATTTTATTACTTAGAGTATTACTTATACTATTACTTATATTATTATTCATACTATTATCATTTTTATTAGAATCATTTGAATTTGAATTATTATTAATACTTTTATTATTATCAATAGTCTTTTTGCTATTAACATTATTATTTATATTCATGCAATTATTAGCAGTATTGCTTGAATTATAATTTTCTTTATTATCTAAATTTATATAACATTGTATTTCTTTATTATCTTCATTTATCTTTTTATTACTTAAATTTTTATCATCCAAAATATTCTTATTATTATCATTTTTTTTTTGTTCGGTTTCATTTTTATCATTGTTTTCTTTTTCTTTACTATTATTATCATTAGAATTAATGTCATCTGTCAGATATTGTATGGTAAATTCTTTATCAAATAATTCTTTACCTTGCAAATAAAAAGGATGTTTTTTAATTTCATTTATAGTAATTCTTTTTTTCGGATTTGGAACAATTATTTTTTTTAATAAATCAACTGCATTATCTGATAAATAATCGGGATATTCAATCTTACATTCGGCTATTTTTTTAAATAATTTTTCATTATTTTTATCCTCAAATGGTAGGTAACCACATAACATAGCAAATAAAATAATCCCTGTACTCCAAACATCAATCATTATTCCATCATAATTATTCCCTGTAACCATTTCTGGTGAAGCATAACACGGTGAACCACATGGCGTATATAATAAATCATTTTGTCCTTCTTTGAAATAATTACTTAAACCAAAGTCTATTATTTTGAGAATGTGGTCTTTTGTTAATAATAAATTTTCTGGTTTTAAATCTCTATGTACTATTCCTAAGGAATGGATATATTCTAATCCACTAATAATTTGATAATAAAAAAATGATGATTCTGTTTCAGACAAATATTTATTTTTAACTATATAATTAAATAACTCGCCTCCTTCACAGTAATCCATAACTGTATAATAATTATTATCACTTTCAAATATTTCAGTTACCATTATTAAATTAGGATGATTAAATTGTGATAACATTTCAAATTCCCTTTCTAGACGAATTTGGTCATCTTTTTCGGTCATTTTAGATTTTTCTAATATTTTGACTGCAACTTTTTCTTGAGTTGGGAGATATATACCTAATTTGACTTTTCCAAAAGTTCCACAACCTAATGTATTTTTTATTAAATAATTTCCTACTCTATAAGATTTATCTTGCTTTGAATGTTTGTTTTTATTAATTTTCACTATATCGGTAATTCTTTGAGCTGATTTTGATTTATTTTCATTAGTTATTATGATATCCATTTCATCATGAACGTTTTTTGTTTTATCTGTGTCCATTTTAATTATATTATATTAATTTAATAATTTAATTCTTCATAATTAAATTATTATATTAAAAAAATTATATTTATATTAATATATTAATATTTTTTTTTTTTTAAGAAAAATAAAAAATAAAATATTTTTTTTTATATATTTTTATTTTTTTTTTTTAATTTTAATTAATTCTTATGAAAATACTTTTATTTTTTATTCATCTTTCATTTTATTTTCCAAAAATAAATTCAATTGGGAATAAATTTTCTTTATTAAATGATAATAATGAGAATATTTTTAATCCTATAGAATTTAAGAATTTAAATTCTCATGCTTTAGGAGAATTATCAACATTTTTCACTTCTTTATTAAATGAAACAAGTCCAGATTTGAACATTTGTAGAGTAAGAGCAGAAAGAAATATATTTAATATGGTAATTGATAATTTGCTTTTTTATTCAGGACATGATTTTTTTGATTTGGGAAATTATAATTTATGTATTGAAAGTGAAGATTATTTTTATGCTTTAATATTATTTAAAACAATTTTAAATTCTTCTTCTGAAAAATATGATGAACAATTAAAAGCATTTCGTTCTAATGAATTATCAAATATTGGAATTTGTTTTTGGCAAGAGTGTGAAAATACTTTCAGATATATTAATTCTACTGATATAAATAAAAAATTTATTGATTATTTAAATGAAACTTATAAATTAGAAATTAAAAATATTAGCTTTGCACAAAAACCAATAAAAGATTCATCAAATGAACAAAATACAAATTCTTTAAAAGCTTTTAAAATAGTATATCTTATTATATTTATTTATTTTGGTCTTTTTTGGTTTGTTAAAATAGGTTCATTATTTTTTAATAAAGAAATAATTTATGAAAAAGAGGAAAGAAATGATTCTGATAATAATATAAATGAAATAATAGATGAAATAAAAGAAGAAGAAGAAAAAGAAAAAGAAAATAAATATGATACAAATAATAATAGTATATCAAATGATAGTTTATTTCATAATAATATTGATCAATCAAATATTAAGAGATTAGAAAAATATTTAGAAAATAATCCTTATGGTGTTAATTATGAATTGGAAACAATTGAAAATAATTCAAATGAAAGTTCATTATTTAAAAAAATAAATACTTCAATTTTATTTATTAAAGAAAATTATTTGAATGATATTTCACTTTCAGTTATGTTTGATAATAGTAATAATCTTTATAATAACAATGATATAGAAATTTTGGGTGGAATCAAATTTCTAATTTTATTATTTATTACATTGAATTATTTAATTAGATTTAATTTTGAATCACCTAATATTTCTGATGGTATAATTAATTTTTATAAATCTTTTTATTTTGGTTTTATTAAATTATCTACTTTTTCAATTCATACTTGGATTTTTTTAGATGGATTTATAATTATAATTAAATTAATTAATTATACAAAAAAATCAAATAATTTTATTACATATTTAAAATTTTTATCTAAAATGATTCCAAATATTTTAACATTTTTAATTATTTTTTATTCTATTTATTTCTTTATTGATGAATTAGGAGAGATAATTGGAGAAAATATTTTTTATAAACAATATGCCTCAATATTAAATAATTATGAATGCTTATATAATCCATTGATGATTATTATTCCTTTTATGATAGGATTTAAAAATTATAAATTGAGTGAATATGATAATTGTTATGAATTTTCTTATTTATTAATTAATGAATTTTTTTGTATATTATTTACTATTTTATTATTTTATTTTTTAAACAAAATCAAATCAAAAATTTTTGATATTTGTTTTTGTATTTTTATTTTTATATTGATGATTTGTTCTTATTTTATTTTGATTATTCAAAAAGAAAAAATTGATAAATTTTATTTATTAAAATATATAATGGGAAGTAATCTTGAAATTATAAGCCCATTAAATATGTTTACTATTTTTTTTATGGGGATTTTATGTGGTTTAATTTATTTTTATTATCTTCAAAATATTAGAGATTTGGAACTTTTTTATAGAAAAAAATATTATTTACCATTTAAATTTCTAGTTGGAGTTATGAAATTTTTTATTAAATCAAATAAATATTTAAAGTTTTTTATTATATTTTTTTTTCTTTTCATTATTTTCATTTTGTGTTTTTTATATACAATAATTAGTAAATTTTTTTTAAATACAAATTCTTTATTAATTGAATTTAATATTTTTATTAAATTAATTTATGTATATGAAGTTCCAATATATGTATTTTCCTTTTCAATCCTTTTTCTATATTTAATTTTTTCTGAAGATAAATTCCAATTGAAAATATTTTTTAGTAGTAAATTTTTCACTTTATTTGATAGAATATCTTTTATTTATTTATGTTTTATTCAATATATAATTATATGTATTTCAACATTATACCAATTACATACTCAATTATGGAATTATCTTTATATTTGGTATATTATAGCATTTCAATTCATTTTTACAACATTTATTAGTATATTTTTCATGATGATATTTACAATTCCTTTTAAACTTATTTTAAATGATTTTATTCCTAAAACAAACAAATTGAAAATTTAAAGTATATAATATAAGTAATATGTAATTAATTTTAATATTTAAACAGATATTAATTAATTATATTTTTATTTAGTAAAATATTAAATTAATCAAAATATTTTAAATTAAAAATTTATTATTCAAATAAAAGAATAAAATAGATATAATTTTCAATAGACATTTTTTATGAAATTAACATTGATGTTTTAATTAAATGTCCTTAAATTTTTCAATAAATTTTTTTAATTAATAAAAAAGTGATTTTTAAAAGTGTTATATATATTTATTTTTTTATATTTTTCTTAAATATGGATAATTTAAATTCGAAACCACAAATTGAAATTAAGGAAATATTTAAAAATATGAATAAAAATTTTACTAAAATAATGAATAATTTAGTAAATGATGATTTTAATAAAATAGATGAAACTGAATATTTAACAAATGAATTATTAAATAATTTTAAAAAAATTTCTGATTTTACTGAAAAATTAAAAAATGATTTTCAGGGAATAAACGATAGCAATAAAAATAAAATGGATATTGACGATGATATGAATAATTCAAATAATGATATATTTTTAGATAGAAATACATGTCATCAATTAAAAGAAGACGTTATTAAAGATTGCATTGAAATCGAGAAAAAAGTAAAAGAACAAGAAACAATTATAAAGGAATTTAATAATGAATATCTAAATCTTCAAAAATAAAATATTATTAAATATATACATTAAAATATTTATATCTTATTTTTTATTTTTTTTTATAGGAAAAATTTATATAAATTTCTGGAATTGAAAAATAAAATAATCAAATTAATAGAATTATTTAAATTCTCTAATTTTAATATTTATTAAAATAATTTATATTATTTTAAATATTATATAATTAAAGAAAAATAATAAAAAAATAATAGAAAAATAAAAATTGATATTTATAATAAAAATAAATAAAATCTTTATTTATTCAATCCCAAATCCTAAAATTTCATTTTCCAAAGCAAATCTAATAGCTTCATTTAATAAATTTTTATTTGGAAAATCAGGTAAATCAATTCTATTAAAACAAGTATGTGCCCTAATATAATTTTTATCTTTTTTATTAAATTCACATTTATTAATACAAAATTTACTTCTATTACCTCTATTCGATTCTAATTTTTCAAAACCACCTATTGGAACTTTAGAACTTCCAGTACAAAAAAGTAAAAAATTACTTAATTCTTCTTGAGATAAATTCGAAATTATTTCCCAAAAATCAATAATTATTTGATCATAATTATTATAATTTTGATAAATAGTATTTAATCTCCAATCATCAACATCAATAAAAGGAGTACCATTAATTAATAAATTTAATTGATCTGATGAAAAAATATTTAATTGATCTAATGTAATTAAAGAATTAAATCCTTCTTTCATTGCCTCAACTGATTGTTTTTGACTTTTAATTAAATAATCAATTCTTTTTTCAATATAAACATTTAAATTATCTTTTGTTACTAATACTGAATTACCATTTGATATTAATTCTATTGTTTCTAATTCATTATTTTTATTCATAACTTGAATTTCAAAATATATTCCTAAAGAACTTATTGATTCTGGAGAATTATTTTGTAATTCTATTAAATGTTTTAATGAATTATATAAAGGTTTATCTATGAATATTAAATCTTTTTCTAATTTTATTTTTTCATTTAAAAATAACATATATATTATTTTATTAAAACAACAATTAATTGTTAAATTTTCTAACAAAGCTTTAGCCAAAACTTTCCCAATGAAATTATATTTGACATATTCTTCATCATTTATTTTAAAATTAGGTTTACAAATATAAGAAATTTCATCAGTATCACTTTTTTGAAATAAATTATTTTTTTCATCTAAAAAAGAAATAAATAACACAGTTAACCATTCTCTAATTAAGCCTCCTGCATCATTACTTTCTTCTCCTTTAAATATTATTTTTAATTCTTTATATAAATTAATATTATTAAATTGTTTAATTGATTGTTCTATTATTTTATCTCTTTCAATTGAAATTGTCTCTGCACCATTACTCCAATCAACTTTTAAATTATTAATATTATATCTTAAATATTCTACTTTTTCATCAAAAGTTCCTTTTGGATTTCCTAAAGGTAAATTATTCTTTTTTATATCTTGATTAATCATATTTTGTTCTTCAATTGTTAATCCTTGAACTTGAATAATTGGATTATTTTTTCCACATATGTTTATATGATTATTATATAAATTTATATTATAAAATATTTGATTACATTTTGGACATTTTTCACTTTTTTCTTTTTCTTTTTTTTTATTTTGACTCATTTTTTTTTGACAATCTAATACATGTGTTTTAAATGTCATTTGCTCTTCTGGAGTTAATAAATTAAAAGTCTTTTTACAAAATGGACATTTTGATTTATTCAGGTCATAACTTGCTCCTAAATCATTTAAATTTGCTATTGATTATATTAATTTTACATTCTTTTCCAATTTCATTTCCCATTTATTTATTAAAAAAAACTTTTTATTATTTAAACTTTTTCAAAAATTAAATATTAAATAATTTATAATTTAATTGAATTAATAATTATCATAATCATCATAATAATCATCATCATCATCGTCATCATCATCATCTTCATATATTTTATTTTTTTCTTTTAACAAACCTCTATTGCTAGTTATAACTTTACATTCATTAGGAACTTTATGAAACATTTTAAAAGTAGATCTGACATTAAAAGTCTTAAAACTTGATAAATTAATATATTTCAATTGTTCACAATGAGAAAACATTTCACTCATATCTTCAACTTTTATTGTATTAAAACTTGTTAAATCCAAAGATTGCAATTGTTCACATCCAAAAAACATATTATTCATATCAATAATTTTATCTGTCTTAAAATGAGAAAAATCAATATGAATTAAATTTGAACATTCATCAAATAAATGACTAGCATTAGTTAGATTTTTTATAAATGCAAATTTAAAAGTATATTTTCCCGGTTTATAAAAATTAAAAAAAAATCTGAATTTTATTCTTTTATTATTAAAAAACATAATACATGAATCTTCAATTTCTTTTTTATTTGGACTATCATATGGATTATTAAAAGGATTTTGTGAATCATTATCATTTTCTTCATAATTTAAAAGTTGAACATCTTCATTTACATCATCTTCATTTATTAAATATTCTGCATGTATATAATTATCAAAATCATTTTCATTAAAAAAATTTGGTATTGTTTTGAATTGATGAAAATTTCTTTTTTGAACATCTAATTGTTCATTTTCTTGCATTAAATTATTAACCATTTCTTTTAATTCTTCATTTTCATTTGTTAATTTTTCTTTTTCTTCTTTTATTTTCTCTTTTTGTTCTTTTATTTCATTTTTTTCTTTTTCTAAATTTAGAATTTTTTGTTCATATTGTATATTTTTATTTACTAATTCTTTAATTTTTTTAGTTAAATCATCAATTTTATTTTCATTTTCTGATTTCATATTTGGATTTGATGAATTGGTTGTGTTAAATTTTTTCTGTAATAATTCATTTTCAATAATAATACTCATATATTTTGATTTATATTCATTAAATTGTTTTTCAATATCTTCCTTTTCTCTTTTACATTTTGTATATTTTTCAGTAAGAATTAACACTCGATTTTTAAGTTCTTTAGTCATTTAATAATGATGCAAATATTTTTTTGATATCTTTTTTAATAAATGAAATTTAAAAATAAAAAATTATTAATATAAAGAATTTATAGATTTTTCAAATAATTTAATAAATGAATAAATTCATATTAAAAAATTAATTTTTTGATAAATAAAATTTTTTAATTTGAATTATACATTAATATTATTTTTTTCTTTTAATATTTAGTATCTTAAATTCATTTATATAAAATGATGAAAAATACTTCTTTCCCCAAATGAATAGCAATGATTATATAATCGCTAATTATTCTGAAAAAAAGAGAAAAAAAATGAATATATTTCTCTTTTTTATGTTATTAAAAGTTTTATTTCAAAATTCTTTTATTTTGTAAAGATTTATTCTTTAAAAAAAGAAAAATTAAAAACTTTAATAACTCATATTTAGAATTAATTAACATAAACATAGTATTATCAATGATGATTTTAATAATGCCGTTTTACCCGTATGAATCATAATGATTCCGACTTTTATAACTGATATGATAATACTAGTAAATATTAATTTAAAATAAATTATTTTTTTTTTAATTTAAATCACATAAATCAGAAAGTGGGAGTATCTTCAAAAATGAAATATAATTTTTTTAAATATATTTCTCTGAATTGCATTAAAAAAATCATCATTTAATAAACATTAATATTATATCATTAAAATATAACAATTAAATTAAATTATTGTTATGGTTTAAGGTTAAATAAAAAAATAATTAAAAATAAAAGAAAAAAAAAATTCAAATATAAAATATAAAAAAAAAAGAATTTAATATAATAAAAAAACAAAAAAAACAATTTAATTTCCATATTCTTGTATTCTCTCATTTTCATTTTTTTTTTGTTCATTTTGTTTAATCTCTTCCTGAACATTTTTAATCATCTTATCCAATCCAAACTCATCTTTTTTCCAAGGTTTATACGTTTTAAATTTTTTAACATCTTCAGCAACTTTACTTCCAACATCTCTAAACATTCTCATTTTCCAAAGAGGAGGTTCTTTCTCAACATTTTCATCTAAAGGCTCCACAATATTTTTTTCTTTTTCTTTTTCTTTTCTTTCTTCTTCTTCTTTTTCTCTCAATTCAAAAACTTTAGGATTAATATATCTACAAACAATTTTAGGAGGACCTTTAAAAATTTTACTCCTTTCTTTAATAAATTTATTATATTCTTTCTTAATTAAAAATTCTGCTTTATTTCCAAAAGCATTATTAACAACTAATTTAATAGGAGTTGAAGGTCTATTTTGAATTCCATATGCAAAGTCATCTGGAGGTAATTTTATTTCTCTATTTAATTTTCCTTCTATTGGTTTTTTACGTATATCTATCATTGATCTGTAATCTTTACTTGAGTAAAAATTCGTTGCATTCATTTTTATTGCAAGTTTGTTTATTGTTAGAAAGTCTTGAGGTGGTTGAGATGTTCCACTTTTTTCATGAATTTTCCAATGACGAGTTACTATATTGTTAAGTTATTTTTATTTATTTTTTTTTTTTATTTATTTTTTTTTTACTTATTGATACTCCTTCTTTATCTGGTACTACTGGGTAACCGTATGAAAAGTTAGGAGGAGGTAATTTCCATGTTGAATATTTTTTTGTACCCACTGGTTGCTCATTTTCTTTTAGTTTACGTTTTAAAGTTTCTAACATTTTTTATTTGGTTTTTTTTTAAGTTTTTTTTAAATTAATTTTTAAATATGAATTTTTTATAAGAAAATAGAATTAATTTTTTTATATTGTTAAATAAAAATAAAATTTTTTTTAATAATTCATTAAATGATAATTTACTTAATTTAATATGATATTTATTAAGAAAAAAGTATTAATTTTATTAATTCGTTAATTAAATGTAAAGTTTTTATATTTTAAGTATTAAAGTTTTTTTATAAAAATATTATATTTGAAAATATAAATTTAAATATAGTTTTTAATTGAAAAATTATTTTTAGGATATATAAAATTTTTTATTATTATAAAAATTATAATTTTATTGATTTTTTTTACTTTCATTTTCATCACAAAAAGAATTTTTTTTTAAATCATTAATTATATTAGGTTGTTCTTTTAAATCATCAAGGAAAAAAATTGTAAAAATTCCAATTAAATTCATAACACCAGTAAATAACATAGAATATTCCATTTCTTCCTTAATTAAAGATGAAAGTAGAAAAGTTAAAGCTTTAACTCCATCCATCAGTCCCATTAAAGTTCCTCTATAAAGTGTAGTAGTATATTTTAAAATAACAAGAGACATTAAAAAAGTGATTCCATTCATAAAAAAATGGCATAAAAAAATTAAGGCGACATTCTTATTATTAGAACTTTCTTCTTGAAATTGTAAAATCATACCATAATTATATCGATTTAAATCAATAGATGATTGTATATCAGCATATGTTAAAATATGATATAATAATGAAAAAAAAGATATTAGAATTAAAGAAACTAAAATTACACCCTTAAAACTAATTATTCTAAATAGACAATAATATAAATGATTTGAGGCTAATAATGTTAATGAATATATAAAAAAGTTTGAATTTATTAAATAATTATCATAATTTTTTCCAAAATATAATTCTTTTTTTCCAAAAAAAGATATTGTTAAACATTCTGATCTTAATAAATTATCAATTAAAAATACTAATATTAATGTTTGCATTAAAGTAATTTTTGAATTTTGTAATTTTGGATTAGAAATAAGACAAGTAAAAAGTAAATATGGATATTTCATTATTTCTTTTTTTCTAATAATAATATCAACATTTCTACTAATATTAGTTTTAAAAACTTGAGTTTTATGTTTTAAATCATAATAAAAGTTAATTTTATTCTTTTTAAAAAATGAGTCTTTTTTTGAATTAAACATTTTATAAATATATTTTTCTTCTGTATTTTCGTGTAATTTTAAAAAATGTTCATTTCTATAATCTTTATCATCTAAATCTCTTAATAATCTTTTAACTGTATAAGATAATTCTCTCCATTCACAATATTCAAATAAATGTCTCATACTTTCATCTAAAAAGAAAAAAGATAAAATTGTTAAAAGAATAGAAATAGAAGTAATAATGACAAATGTTGTTATTAAATTATTAACTAAAACAATTATACAATAAGAAATAAAAGGTGACATTCCAAAAAGTGCAAAATGTGAATCTCTATAATTTTTCATTAAATTATTTGCATTTAAAGAGTTTTCTGTTATTAATGATATACAATTATTTTTTAATGGAATTGTAAAAAATCCTACAAAATAAAATAATATTTGTAATATAAAAAAGATTTTTTCTAATCTATCCCTCATTTTAGATTGAACATATAATAATGGTAAATAAGGAGTTCCTTCAAAATCAATAATATTATAATTATTATTAAATTCTTTTTTAAAATGATTTTCATCGAAAAATAAATATTGGAAAAAAATAAGAAAAAGACATGAAATTATACTTAAAGAAATAAGACAAAATATTATAATTTTTTTTCTACCAAAAATATCACTTAAAAAACCTAATAAAAAACCTCCAATTATTCCACCAAAAGTATAAGAAATAATTAAAACATAATGATAATTTGAATATTTACAAATAGAATAAAATTTATAAATAAAATTCCATTTTTCTTGACTATTTAATATAACAACAAAATTTTCTCTTTCACTCTCATCAATATTAATTTGTAATTTTCCAAAAACTTTTTTTCTACTTAATTCAAAAAAATATTTTGAATAAAATGTTTTTATATCATTATTTATATTCCTTATTTCTTTAGTAAAATTTCCTCTATAAATAGTATCATTATATAAAAAAAGATTTAATCTCTCAGAATATTTTTTACAAACTTGTTTTTGAGAACATGCATTAAATTGATTTAAATTTTTATCATAACAATAATTTCTTTCTAATTTTCTACAAGTTTGAAATAAAAGAAGCCAAGAATAAATTCCAGTTAATAATAAAATTAATTTAATATTAATATATTCTATTTTTAATAATTTATTTGTATTTTTTTGTTTTGAATATAATGAATCTATTGAATCTATTATAAACATATCTTTCTTTTTTCTATAATCATTTTTTATTTTTTTCTTTTTTTTTTTCTTATTTTTTAAATAATCACTATCAGAATTTGAAAATAAAGAATTAGAAAAATTATCATTTGATGAAGTTTCAGCTGAACTTTCAATATTTTCATTTATTGTTTTTCTTTCAGATATTAATGAACTTTTTTTTATTACATGAGTTGTTTTATTTTTAAGTCTTTTTTCCTCAGTTGGGTTTGAAAAATCATTTTGATTATTTGAACTATTTGCTATATAATTATTTGTATTATTTATTGTATTTTTATTCATTCCTAAATTATGCTTTTCATCTTCTTCTAATATTGGTTTTAAAATATTATTTGTTTTTGATGAAACTGTTTTTTTATCTTGCATTTCTAAATCATTTTGATTATTTAATGAAACTGGAGGAATCATTGAATAATGTCTCATATTATTTTTTTAAAATTTCAAAAAAATAGAAAAATATTATATCTTAAATTAAATTTAAATTCAATAATTTATCCATATTATATAAAACAAATTTATAAAAATGAAAAAAAGAAAAATAAAATTTCTAAAAAAATAAACTAAAAAAAACAAATATAAAAATCAATTATAATTCTCTTGAATATATTTTTGAATATCATGAAAAGAAAATCTTTTAATTTCTTCAAATTCAAGCATTTTTGTAATTAAATCAATCATTTTACCAGAATAATGTTTTTTAATATTTTTACTAATCATTGAATGAATAACTTTCATACTAATAATTTCCCTTAAATCATTTAAAATATTTAAATTTAAAGTCAAAGCATAAATCAAACAATATCCAAGAGAATAAACATCACTTTTATAAGCATTATGTATAACATCTTTTTGATTATATTTTAATCCTTCATATAAAACAGGTGACATAAATAATTGACTTCCTCTTAAAGTTGATTCTTGAACAGAATCAGAAAGATTTTTTGCTTCTCCAAAATCAGTAATTTTATATACATTATTTTGGAAAACCAAAATATTTTGAGGTTTTATATCTCTATGTGCAATTCCTTCACTTTCTAAATATATTAAAGAATTTATTATTTGTTTTAATATATTTATTATTTCTTCTTCTTTATAATAATTTTTTTCCTTTGCTCTTTTTTTTATTTCATTATTCCAATCTGATAGAGCTAATTCCATTAAAATATATAATGAATATGTTGTTATATCTAAACATTTAAATTCAATACCAATTATTTTCATTATATTTGGATGTTTTTTATTATACATTAATTCTAAATTATGATAAATTAATTTCACTTCTTTTAAATCATGACATATAATTTTTTTAAGTGCATATTTTGATTCATCATATTTATTTTGAACTAAATATATTTTTCCATATGAACCTTCACCAATTGGTTCTATATATTCAAAATCTTCTATTTCAAATTCAGGAATTGATCCTTCTTCTGCAATTAATTTTAATTTTTCTGGATTTGTTAATATATTATTTCCTATATTCATTGATATTTCACTATTTGATGATAATTCTCCTAATGATAATTGACTTCCTCTTCTTTCATGTTTAAATCCTATTGTATCTATTTTATCAAATATTTTATTATTTATATTCATATTCCATTTGAAACTTGGTTTTTTACTTATACCTAATAAATTGTTATCTTCCTTTAAATCACTTATTTTATCCATTTCTTCTTCTTTTTCTAATTCTTCATCTAATTTTTTTGAATCATATTTAGTTAAAGATTTAGTTTTATTTGATTTTTGAGTTTTATTAGTTTTTAATGTTCTTTCATTTGAAAATGAATATTCTTCTTCTTCTTCATTTTTACTTTTATTACTTTTAGTTAAAGTTTCATTTAAATTTACAGTAATTCTCTTAATCTTTCTAGTAGGTTGATTACTAGCATTTCCTAAAGAAGAAGTTTCATTAGTTGAAAAATTATTATCAATTTCAATATTATTAACAGAACCTTTAATATTATTATTAATTTTATTATCTTTTTCTTTACTATTAGAACTATTTCTATATTGTAAAATATCATATAAATATCTTCTTCCTTTTCTCTTAGGAATAGAACCAGAAACTAATTTAACTATTGTATTTCCATCTGATGATTTATTAATTAAATTAATATTAACTTTAGTTGGTTTAATTGGAGTATTTTCTTGATAATTTCTAGAAAAATATTTTCCTATTGTTCTTATTCCCATATTATTTCCAACATTAATTGGACTAGTATCTCTATATCTATCATTAAATCTATTTCTTCTTCCAGGAGAAATTGATGATGATGAATTTTCAATAACAATATATTCTTTTTTTTTAAATATAGAAATAAATGGACTTTTATAACTTTTAAATTTTTTTAAACATAAAGGACAAGTCCAAATAAATTTATCATAAAAATTCATAGCTCTACATTTTCCACAAACTATAATTTTATTATTTGAAATATTTCCATTATATAATTCACCTTTACAATTTTCTTTATGATAAAATATTAATTCTTTAGGATTTGCTTTGCAACATGGAATTTCATTTGGAAAAGCATTTTCTTTAAATAATAAACTTTTCCTAATTGCTCTTTTAATAATATTCATTTCTAAAGGATTATATATTTTAGCATTGCTTTTAAATTCAGTTTTACAAATTGCACAATTCCAAATTATACTTTCTGGTTTTGCTTTAAATTTACATTTTTGATTTAAACATGTTAAATAATTATCTTTTAAATTTAAATACAAAATATTTTGACATTTTATACATTTCATAGTATTATTTATTATTCCTCCACAATGATATTTTTCCCATGTTGAAGGGAGAATATTCATATCTTCATTTTTATTAATTGTGCAAGAATAATATTCTACTGAACAATTATTACAAAAGAGTAAAATTTCATTTGATAAAAAACATTTCTTACATTCTATACATATTAAATGTGTAACTTCGTTTTTATTATTTGTTATTTCGATTAATTTCGATTTTTTATTACAAGAATGATATGCAAAATTATCTGTGTTAATACAATGTTTTCTATAATGTGTTAGAAAATTATATTTATTTGGCTCATTTTGATATTTTTTCCATTCATTTTGTAATAATAAATAATTTTTATTATAGATTTCTTCTATATTTTGTTTTGACATTTCAATTATTTCTTTTAATTCATTTTTTGATAAAGGATATAATGATTCTAAAATATGCTCAACTTCATTTTTTATATTATTTAAAAAAATATCTTTAGATTTAATTATTATATCACTAAAATTTTCGGTAAATTCTTGTAATATTATTTCATTTACTCTTTTTTTTAAATCAAGATCTAAGTTAAAAGAATTTTTTTTTAAAAATATTTTTTTATTAGTTATTTTAATTGGTACTTCTACTTTGCTTATGATTAAATTTCTATTAAGAATTCTTTTTGACATTTATTATTTTTTTGAAAAGTAATTTAATTATTAATTTATTAATTATTAATATTTTAAGCTTTTATTTTAAATATATATTTTTATTCTAATTTTTTACAGAAATAAATCAACACATTATAAAATTTAATTAAAACAATTTTTAAATAATCGGTTTTTTTTAAAAATATATTTTGAAATATTATCTAATAATTAATATTTAGTATATCAATTTAAAAAAATTAATTTATTAAAAATGGAACTTTATAGACAATATGAATTTAAACTAAAAGAAATAGAATCATTAGATAAAGAACAATCAAGAATAAGATTAGGAATATCATCTTTTGAAAATAAAAAAAATGAAAATTCAATGGTAAAATCAGAATTAGCATTACTTGAAGAAGGGGATATAGTATATAAATTAATTGGACCAATTCTAGTCAAACAAGATATTGGAGAAGCAAAATTACAAGTTGATTCTAGATTAGAAATGATTCAAAAAGAAATTAATAAATTAGAAAGAAATTATAGAGAAAATACTGCTAAAATTGAAGAAAAAAGAAAAGCTACATTTGAAATTCAAAATAAATTACTTCAATTATCTAAACAAATTCAACAAACTAAAGGTCAAGAAGAAAAATAAATAAATTAAAAAAAATAATTGTTTTATTTTTAAAAGTAAAAATAATTTTTATCTATTTTTTGAATATTATAATGATAAAAATTGAATTATAGAAAAAATAAAAATATTTTAAATTAATTATTATTACTTTATCTTAAATTAAAGTATTTTTTTGCCTTTTTTTTGTTTTTTTTTAATTTTTATATATATTTTTTAATATATTATTTAATAAAAATTCAAAAAAAGTAAAAATTTTAGTATTATAATTCATGTCGATGCTTCCTTTTAATTTATATACTGTCCCTAAAGATAATGTAATGAATAAAACAAATTTTATTTTATTAACTAAAGGGATGAAAAAATTTTATGAAGAAGATCTTGCAAGATATAATTCTGCAAAATTAAATGAAAAAGTTAAAAAGATTGAAGAATATTTAATTGAAGATGACGAAAAAAAATTTGGATATTATTTTAATATATTCATTGATAATAATGTAATATCAATGTATCGCCATTTTTTAACATATAAAATATGTAAAGTTTCATTAATAATTCTTAAATCAATATTTTTTCTTTGTTCTAATATCAAAAATAGACAATATATAAATTATATTTATGTTTCAAAAATAATTGATGATCTTTTTCAAATTAATTTTAATTTAAATGAAGAATTTTTAAGTACTCAAATTAATTTTATGAAAAGTATAAGTTTAAAATTAAATAAAGATAATTTATTTTATTTTTATAATAAAGAATTATCTCAATTTCCTTTATTAACAAAGGCACTTTCTTTATACAATCACGATGATCCAATGATAAGAACAGTTGTAAGAAATATTTTTTTATCAATTATTAAAATTGATAACTTAAATTTAAGGAATTTGATATCTTCTTTTCCTATTGTAGTTTATTTTCCAAATTTAATATATTTAGTAAGAAATTTAATAAATGAAATATTTAATCTTAATATAAATGAAAATCCTAAAAAAGAATTTTCTTTCAAGAACAAATTTGATGAAGTTGTTAATAATTTATTATATATATCAGATATATTAGATTTAAATATTGAAAATGTAAATTTTATTTTATTAAATACATCTATACAAGAGTTAATTATTCCATTAATAAAATTATTAGTAAAAAAAGATAAAAACACAATTTCAGAATTAATGGCATTATATTGTATAATGTTAATATTATTTCTAATTAAAAATAAAAAAATATCAAATATAATTTCACTAATATTATTCAATGATAAAATTTCAAAAGATTTACTTGAAAAAATAAAATTAACAAGAAAATTTGAATCATATGATCAAAAAGCAATTAACTTTATAAATTATATTATTAAAAATATTAATATTGCAGATATAAATGATTATTATTGGACTTTAATTTCTGGATTTACTTCTGAAACTTGTGGTGTTGATTTAGTAACAGGAAAACAACAAGATAATGCAGCTTTGTTAATTTTTGATTTATATATGAAAAATATTAGAAATTTAAATATTGAAAATGGAAAAATTGAAAAAAATGAATTATTGGAAATTATGAAAAGTTTTTTTGAATCAAAAGATTGTTCTTTCATTTTAATTTTAAATTTGTTTATTTATTATGAATATGAAATTTATGGTAATTTTTTTGGTAAAAAAAGTGAAATTATTCTTCATAATGAATTTAATGCTTTAAAAGAATGTTCTTTTTTTTCCAATTTAGATTTAAATAATAATTTTTTATTATTTGATAAATTAAATAGTCTATTAAGTTTAGAAAATAAATTTAATACCATTACAGAAAATGTTATTTTGATGAATATTGAAAGATATATTTCATATACAAAAACAAATGTTTTAAATGGAAATGATTATATTATCAAAAATATTTTACCAAAAATAAAAAATAATTTTAATCAAAGAATTAAAGAATTACAAAAAATTTTAAATGAATCAAAAGATATTCATAATTTATCATATGATTTAACTATAGATGCTTATAATTTATATACAAAAAAAGAAGAACAAAAAATTAATAATTTAATTACAATTCCATGGTTATTAGTAGATTTTGATTGTGCAAAAAAATTAAAAGATTATCCTAAATATTTATTACCTAATGAAAAGGAAAATGATATTTTTATAAATGATTTAATGGTTATATTTTATATTTATGATTTAATAAATGAAATAAAAGGAAAAGAAAATGAATTAATTAAAAACAATAATTTTCCATTTTTAAAAAAGAAAAATTATAAATATAAAATTGGAAAAATTTATACTTTAAATGAAAATGAAGAAAGAATAAATTGTATGCTTGAAAATTATAAAAATCCAGAATTAGCAAAAATGTGTGATATAATTATAAATGATGATACATTTTATTTAGGTGAATTAACATCAGATAGTGTATCATCAAATAATAATAGTATAATAAGTAATAATAGTAGTAATAGTAATAATAGTACAAATAGTAATAATAGTAGTAATAATAATATTGAAAAAGTTAAAATAATTAAATCTATTCCTTTAAAACATATTATAATGAAACCAAGTAATAAATTTCCTTCTGTTTTAGATATATATGAAAAAAAAAATAGCCAAAATCCAAATAATCATTTACATATTAATGGAAATAGTAATGAAAATATTTTTAAAATTTTTAATAAAATAGATGATGAAATAAAAAAATCAATTAATAATGATTATAATAAAGTAAAAGATTTTTTAGATAATATAAATAAAGAAATATCTTCTTATGAATAATATAAAAATTAACAATAATATATAATTATATTATATTTAGAAATAAATTTTAAAGAAAAATATAACTTTTATATTTTAAAAAAAAAAAAAAAAATGAATAATATTATTAGAATTAATATATTCTAATCCATTAAGAATACAACCAGAAATAAATTTAATTTCTTCTTCTAAAAAAAATTCATAATGAGAAATTAAGGAT
>JAEEGK010009449.1_pt1 | contig 22774 bp, 8 predicted proteins | sample 8958771 | NCBI WGS metagenome assembly JAEEGK01 (sample SAMN16246547, study PRJNA631951) | gut metagenome | biome: gut microbiome; feature: rumen; material: SC-attached | host: Bos | place: Iran: Karaj | collected 2018-10 | reverse complement strand
GTTGTTCATTGATATTCTCTTTGTCATTTTTTTTTTTAATATTATTTTCTTTTTTTTGATTATTTTTCTTTTTATCTTCATTAACATTTATAGAAGATATATTTTTTTTACTATCCGCTGCACTTTTTTTTTTCTTTTTTTCCTTTTGATTCTTTAAATCTTTTTCTAATGAAACACTTTGTTGAATATTTTCATTTGTAGGATTATTACTATTATTATTTATATTATCACTATTTTTCATTTTATCTTCTTTATTTAATGATTTTTTACTTTTGAATTTTTTTTGCTTATCATTTTCTTTTTTTTCTTCTAATTTTTTTGAATTATCTGGTTCATTTTGTAAATTATTATTAATTGAGCTTTTCAAGTTCGAATTATTTAACGAATTTTTACTATTATTATGACTAATTTTATCTGAAGAATGAGATTTTTTTAAAAAAGAAGAATGATGACTTTGTTTCTCATTTGTAATATTTTCTTGATTATTTTCATTTTTATTTTTCTTTGGTTTAAATTTTTTAATTTTTTTTTCACTTTTAATTTCTTCTTCTTTTTCCTCTTTTTTTTCCTCTATTTTTTCTTCTAATTTTCCTTCTTTTTTTGGTTGTTTTTCTTTTTCAGTTTTTTTAATTTCTTTTTTTTCAACTGATGATTTTTTTATTTCTTTTTTTACATTATTTTTATTTGATATTATCTTGCTTTTATTTTTTTCTTTGCTTTCTTTTTTATTAGTTATTTTTTTCTCCTCATTATTCATTTTGTTTTTTTAATTTTTAAATATTATTTTATTTAATAAACCCTTTTATTTTATCATTTCATTAATAAATATTAATATTTTATATATATTATTTTATTGAAATTATTCTTTATTTAAAATCACTTTTTTTGATATTATTATCTTTTTATCATAATTTAACTTTACAATTTATTTCTTATTAATATTAATTCAGAAACTAATTTCATTTCAAAAAATGTTTTATAATTTTTAAAATAAAAAATTATAAAATTCCTTTTCCAAATAGATAATTTTTTTCAATACCTAATAACAATAATAAAAAATATAAAATATGTCAAACAATTGTTGTGAATTCTTTAATCAAGCAGGGAAACAACATATTATTCCATTAATCATAATAATTATAATGATTATATTAGAAATAGTATTAAGTACCAATTTAGCAACATCAACAGAGTCATATAAATTAATGAGAACATATATTATTCAAAATAAAGGAAATTCAACTTCTAATTCTGATTATTATAATAATCCTTTTAGTAATAATTATTATTTTAAAAATTTCACTATTGATGATATTTATAAAGAACAATTTGAAAAAGAATGTAAAAAAGCATTTTTAGATAAATTTGAATATATTCCTTATGAATGCTGTGAATTATATAAATATTGTAATACTTTTAATAATGAAAAAAATAATAAAAATGAGAGTTTAAGAATATTAGTTTCAACTACTAGTGATGATGGTGGGAGATCAGTTAAATTAGAAATAGTTTATAAAGGATTAAAACCAATTGAAAAATTATTTATTTATTTTTCTTTAGGTTTTAGTATTCTTAATTTTATTTTTATAGTATTTTTTATAATTGTTGAATGTAAAAAAAAATATTCTAAAAAAGATGAAAAATATTATCTTTTATGTAATGGATTTTATTTACTTATGATAATAACAAATATAATTATAGAATTTGATATGATAATATTATTAATATTTGAAACAATAAGTTTAAATATATATCCTGGATTAAGAAAATATTATGAAAGAGTTACTGAAAATGCTTGTAAATCAAATAATTATTGTAAAAAAGCAAATATTCAATGGTCTTGTGAATTAGTAATGTGTATTTTGACTGGAATATATATTTATTTTATTTCAAGGATTTTTAAATTATATGGTAAAAATAAATTGCCTGGTCAGCATAAAAAAGATAAAAAAGGCAATAATGAAAATATTGATATTACACATGACAATAAGGTTAATAATCATATTAATAATATTAGTGGAGATTATAATAATAATAATGATAATGAAAATGATAATAATAATATTAATAATAATAATAATAATAATAATTTTATAAAAATTTATAATAATAATCCAATTCATTCTGAAAATTATAATCTTAATGAAATTAATAGTGAAAATAATTTGGTGAATAAAAAAAATGATAATTCAATTCAAGAAGTTAAGAGTATTAATATTAGACATCATTAATTATAATATAGTTTAATAATTTTCTTCTAACGTGTATTTTAATAGTATGAAAGTAAGTTTAATTTAATTTTCTTTTTTTTCCCAAATTTTAACTTTTCCTTCATCAGATGAAGAAATAATTACATTATCATTTAATTGTAGAAGTGATAAAATGTAATTTTCATGAGCTTTAATTTTATTTGAAATACATTGAAAATTAGTTAAATTCCATTGTTTAATATTTCCATCAACAGAAGATGATAATAAAGTATCATTATATACAATTAAACAATTAACAAGAGAATTATGTGCTTTTATAATTATTTCAATTTGATAATTTATACTACTTATAATATAAATTTCATTTTTTCCTCCTACTCCAATTTTATAATTTGGTAATTCAATTAAAGAATTATTATTAACACATTTTACATTTTTAATTATTTTTTCTTTCTCACCTGTATTAATATTCCAATAAATTAGGATATTTTCTTCAAAAGAACTTACAGAAATTAATCTTTTATCTGATAATTGAATTATAGATTTAATTAAATTATTGTGTCCATCTAATTTTTTTATTAATTTAAAAGGATATTTACAATTCCAAATTTTAATTTCTTTTGAACAAGACGCAAAATTACCATCAGATAATTTAATTATTTTTGTAATATATAATTCATGAGCAATAAAAGTATTTATTAAATATGGTTCTTTTTTATTTAATATTTCCCAAATTGAAATTGATTTATTTGAACAACACAAATAAATATTTGGACTTAGTTCACATAAATAATTTATACTTGATAATTGAGAATAAATTGAAACTTCTAATCTATAAGTTTGAGAATTATAAATTTGAAAATAACCAGCTGAATCACAAATTGCAAAATTTCCATTATATAATTTAATTAAACAATTTACACAATCAAAACATTGAAATTCATGAATTTGTTCAAAATCATTAATTAATTTTACATTTTCTTTATTAATCATTTAATTATAATTTAATTTTAAAATTTTTAAATAATTTTTTAATTTAAATTAGAAAATTGAAAAATTAAAAAAAAATGTATTCAAATGATAATAATTCAAATATTTTATCTGAATATGAAGAAATAGAAACTTTAGGAAAAGGAACATTTAGTGTAGTAAAATTAGGAATAAATAAAAAAACAAATGACAAAGTTGCAATAAAAATATTAGAAAAAAATAAAATAAAAAATAGTAATGATTTAACAAGATTAAAAAGAGAAATTCACATATTAAGAACTTTTTCTCATATGAATATAATAAAAACATATGAAATAAAAGAAAATAAAAATAACTATTTTTTAATAATGGAATATTGTAATCATGGTGAATTATATAATCAAATAATACAAAATAAAAAATTATCAGAAAAAGAAGCAAGTTATTATTATTATCAATTAATAAATGGTTTAGAATATATTCATTCAAATGGTATAGTTCACAGAGATTTAAAACCAGAAAATTTATTAATTGGAAAAAGTAATATATTAAAAATAATTGATTTTGGTTTATCTAATTTTTTTAATGGACAAAATTTATTAAAAACTCCTTGTGGAAGTCCTTGTTATGTTTCACCAGAAATGGTAAGTGGTAAAAGATATAATGGTTTTTATATTGATATATGGAGTACTGGAATTATTTTATATGGTATGTTATGTGGTTTTTTACCTTTTGAAGATGAGAATAATTCAATTTTATTTAAAAAAATTGAAGAATGTAATATTCATTATCCAGATTTTTTATCTAAAAATTGTAAAAGTTTATTAAAGAGTATTTTAGTTAAAGATTATAATAAAAGAATTAAAATTTCAGAAATTAAAAAACATCCTTTTTATTTAGAAGGAAAGGAATATTTTAAAAAAATTCATCCGGAATTGTTTATGGAAGAAATTATTATTCCTAATGATTTTGGAGCTGGTCATTATACTGATAGAGCAACTAATTCTGAATTATTAAATGAGTCTAAAAATGATTTTAGAATGAAAAATTATAAAGGTAAAAAACCAATTATATTTAAAGCAAAGACTTTGAAAATTAATATAAATTATAATAAAATAAAAAGAAAAAATCATAAAAAAGAAATTTATAATTCAGATAATAAAAATATTAATGAGGAGAATTTATTAAAAAATTTAGAGAAATTTATTCAATTACATTCAAATACAGAAAATCAAACTTTTAATTCCAAAAAAACAAATAATATTAGAGTAACAAAAACTTTTTCAAATAATTATATCATGTCTAATAATGAATATTCAGATAATTTTATATATAGAAATGAAAAAAAATATGGAAAATATTCAAATGATTCATTAAAGAAAAATAAAAAATCTTTTTTTGACCAAACGGCTTTAAAAAAAAGTTATTATTTAGAACTTTCAGAAAATAAAGAAAATTCAAAATATAGACCAATAACAACAGTTATTAAAAAATGTACAAAAATTAAAAAAAATAATATTGTATCACAAAGAAATCCAACAAATTTTGAATTATATGGTACAGATATAAAAAAAAATAAAGGAAAAAAACAATATTATAATGAATATAAATTTAATTCTGTACAAATACAAAAAATTGATAAAATTTCAAATTTACATTCATATTCAAATCATCAAAATTCACTAAATTTATCAGAAAAGTTTACTTCTACTTCTGTTTATACTATGGAAAATTCTTTTAATAAAACAAGTAAAAGTAATTATAAAAATAGTAATCCTATTTTTAATATAAATAAATTTATTCCTAATTATTATCGAAATTATAAAAGAAATAATGTTTTTAATAAAGCAGCAATTAAGTCTTATCAAAGTATTACTAGTAAAAAAATTGAAGATTTGTATAATAAAGGTGAAGATGAGAATAACAAAAAAACAAAGAAATTAATAAAATCTCAAATAAATCATTTAATCAATCATAATAATAAAATTGAAACTCATATTAATGAGAATACAAAAAAAATTTTACCTAAAAATTCAATAATGAATTTAAAAAGAAATAAAATTTTAGGGTCTGATAAAATTGGAAAAAATTTAGGAAATATGATTCAAAGAAAAAAAGTTCAAAATTATCATTCCCCATTTTTGGATACAAGATATAAAGACCATTATTTAAATACAGAAGTCACAAATATTCAAAATAAAAAAAAAAAATTTACTACTCAAATTAATTTATCGAAAATATTATTTAAAAATAAAATTAAAAAAACAAATAGTGCCTTAATGACAAATTCAAAATTTAATGATATAAATTTGAAATTGAAAAATTTAAAACATCAAATTCTAAATAATAAAAAGTCAAAAAAATTAAAAGAATAATTTAATACTGAAAATTATAATTTAAATTTGATTTTTTTAAAATAATATATATATATAAACAAAAATTAATTATTATTTAATAAAAGTTTTTTAAATATTCTTTAAGCTATTTTCAAAGATTAATTTATAGATGAAAAAAAATATTAAAAGAATAATTTTAATACCACACTTCATATAATTCTATTCAATAATTTAAGTATATATTTATCTATTTTATTAAATTCCTTTAGAAAATATTTTTTCTCATCACTTAAAAGTATTTTATTCATGAATATTTTATTATTTTCTTTAGTTTTATTCATTACAAAATTCTTTTACATTAATATATTCCTTTTTTCATAAATAATCTTTTTAATCAGTTTTTTTTTCATTTATTTGATATATTATTTTTTTAATATTAAAAATTTTATATATTACTTTATCTCATATTAAAATTTTTCATGATTTATATTTTATTTTTTAAATTTAAAAAAATATAATTCAATTTTTAAATAATAATTTTATTTTCTAAAAATAAAAAGGAAAAAAAAAAATGTATATTTTATTCCTAATATTTATAATTCAAATTCAAACCTCATTTAATAAAAAAATATTAGATGAAGAAAGAGATATTTTATATGGAGCATATAAAGAAATACCAAACACAGAAAAATTAAGATTTTTAATGGGAGCAAACACAAATACAGCAGAAGACAATTGGGACACACAAAAAATAACAAAATTAGCATATAAAGCAGGTTTAAAATCCCAAAGAAAAGAATTTTCAGAAGAAATTTTATTAAAAAACGGATATGATAGTGAAATTCAAAATTTAAATTATGCATCAAATTTAGGTCAAATGGATTTAATTGGTTATTTAACAACACCATCAAAAAATCACTCATCTCATCAAACAGATAATAAAAGATATCCACCAAATAATTTATATACAGATATTTTTATAATAGAAGATAATATTAAAAAAATTAACCCACAAAATTATTGGGCTAATCATGTTTTTCAAACAGTAAATAAATATCAAAATTATATTAAAATATGGGAAATTTGGAATGAACCAGATTTCACAAGAAATTTAAATTATATAAAAAATTGGGAAAATCGTCCTCCTTTAAAACAAGAATTAACAAATTGGCATGGTACAATATATCAATTTATAAGATTATTAAGAATATCATATGAAGTTATTAAATTTATTGATAAAGAAGCTTTTGTTTCAATTGGTGGAATTTCACAACCTGAATTTTTTAAATGGATTTTAGTAAAAACTGATGAACCAGAAGAAGGAAAAATTACAAAAGATTATCCTCATTTAGGAGGAGCATTTTTTGATTGTGTTTCCTTTCATGAATATCCACATGAAAATATAACTGATATTCAAACTAAAGAAATTTTATATAAAATTGGAAGTGATTCTCTTGTTAATAAATTTATTACTTTAAAAAAAAATTTAGAATATTATTTAAATAAAAATGAATTTAATGGAATAACTTATCCTAAAAAATTATTTGTTAGTAGTGCAACTGGTGTTGCTAGTATTTCAATTGATGATTTAGTTGGTGATGAAATTACTAGACAAAATTTTTTATTAAAATTACCTTTTTATTGTATGGAAAATGATATTAGACAAGTTCATTTTGAAAGTGTTGTTGATAAAAATTTACATAATATTTTTAGTAAAATGGGAGATTATGATAATGTTCCTAGTCAAATTTTAGAAAATGCAATTATGAAAAATTCTACTAAAGCAAGATTATCTTTAGGAAAAATTAATATTGAAAAAATGAGATTTGAAAAAAAAAAAACTGAAGAATTAAGAAAAAAAATTCCTGATGATGTTTATGGTATTGTTTTAAGTGCTTATTTTGTTAGAGAAAATGAAGAAGAGTTTTATAATTATGTTTATGCTTTATGGTTAAAATGTGTAGATGGGGAAAAGAATTCTACTAAAGAAGTTTTGTTTGAATTAGATTTTAATACTACTATGATTAATTATTTAGGAAATGAAAATTCTATTGGAAAAAAAATTCAAGCTACTGTTTCTGGAACACCAATTTTTTTAGCAAAGGGAAATTTAATTAAATATAATGTTATTAATTTATTTTTATTTCTATTAATTTTACTATAAAAATTAGAATTGAAATAATAATATTATTAATAAAAAAATTTATTTTTTTATATTTTCTAATCAAATAAGTAAATATGTATAATTTAAAATTTAAATAATATTATTTCTCAATAATTTAATACAATTATCTTTTGAAACAAATAAAAACCCATTTGCAATATCTAATTTAATATGACTTTTACTATCAGATTTACTAAAAGGTTGAATTTTTTCAATTAACAATGGATTAGTTTTATTAGTTAAATCCCAAATTTTAACATAATTATCTTTTCCATAAGTAACAAGGAAATTTTCTCTTTCACTTAATTTAATACTTTTAATTTCTTCATCATGAGCTTGAAAACTTTTTAAAATTTCATTTCTTTTCCTAACATCAACAAAAGAAATCATACCAGGTTTATCATTAACAACAATAAAACTAGCATCACTTGATACAGGTAAAATAATATTTCCTCCAATATAAACTTCATTAATTTTACTTTGTTTAGGAGGAAGTAAAAAGTCATATAAAATTGTTTTATGTCTATGATCTTTTTTATTTGTTGTTGCTGCAATAATTCCAGTATTATTAAGAAAACAAATATCTTTAGTAGAAATAAAATCATTTTTTAAAATAATATTTTTAGGTAATTTTGCACATTTATAATGTTCAAATCCCCAATTATAAATATTACCTTCTTGATCAACTGCAATAAATTCATTTCCATAAGGAGAAAATTTTATTCTTGTTATATTATGAGTTGATTTTGAATCTCTTTTTTCAACTATGAATTCATCTAATGATTTTGTATTATTTGGATCAAAAGACCAAAGTGATAAAATTCCCTTTTCTGTTGATGTTAAATATAAAGGCAATTGAGGATGTGATTCTATTACTTTACAATAATTTGATGTGTTAAAATCATTTAATGATATATCTTCTAAATAATGTTCACTTGGAATTTCATTAAAAATTTCTGGAGGTAATGAACTTGATAATGGGAATTGAACTAATTTTTTTCTTGGTTCTGTTATTTCATGAGTTATTATTGATATTATTTCATTATAATTATTTTTTAATAAATTTTCTGCTAAATTTGAATAATTGTGATTAAAACTTTTTTTATATACTTCATCCCAATTATCTGGATTATTTTCTGTTAAATTATAAAAATTATCACTTCTTGATCTCACTAATAAACTATTTAATAAATTTATTTTTCTATGACCTGATGATAATATTGATACTGCAATATTACTTATATCACATTTATTAATACAAAAATCTTGAATTATTACATTTTCATTAAATTTTGCTATTTCAAATCCATTTGAAAATACTTGATTTACTATATTTATACTTGCTTTAGTATATGAACTTTCTGGAATATAATTTTCATTTTCATTTTCTTCATATGAATTATTTATAATTATATCATCATCATTATTATTATCATTTGAGTCAAATTGTTTTTTTTCATATTTTAATCTTTTACAGAGGAAACTAATATATTTTACTATTATACTATTTAAATTAAATAAATGTTCAAATATTGATAATTTTTCTGGATTTGGGAATGCTAATTGAATATCTATTATTTTAAATTTATCATATGTACTATTTAAATCTTTTTTTGCATATATTGTTTTCAATTCATCATGAATCTTATAAATTAAATTTGATTTCATATAAAGTTTAATATATGTTTCTAAATTTGTTTCAAAATTAGAAATGTAATTACTCATTAAAGAGGATAAATATTGTGCAAATTTAAATTCTTCATCAAAATAGTAATCTTCACTTTTTTGAATAGGTGAACCAATTAATTCAGAAAGGGATATTTTATATATTTTTTTATGTTTTTCTAACATTTTATAAAATTGAGTAATAATCCCTAAATTAAGAAATTGAATATAAAAAGATATTCCTTCATCTCTTTTTAATTTTTTATCCCCTTTAATTTGTTTACTAATTCTTGACTTAGTTTGAGCAATATATCTATTAATATTATCTAAATTATCTATTGCTCTTTGTAAAGTCATTTTTTCAAAATTTTGATAATCTAAAAAATATCCTTGTAAAATTTGATAAATTTCAGTTATATGATAATATTTTAAAATAATTTTTGAAACAAATATTAAATAAAAATACATCATGAATATTATTCTAAAAATATATATTTTCATTTCTGCTTCTTCAATAATATTAATTTCATTTTCTTTTTTTGAAGAATTATCATTTAAATTATTTGTTTCTAAAGATATAAAAGATATAATTATTTGATAAATAAAATAATGAATTTGAACTAATTTATCTAAAATTTTATTTATTTTTCCTAAATTAATATTTTCAAAAAAATTAAAATTAATCAAAACATATAAATTCTTATTCATTAATCTTTCAGTAAAATTAGTTAAGCTAATTAAAGTTTGTCTAATAGAATTACTTTTATTAGAACTTATTTGTGCATTTTGATATTCATCTAATAAAATATATTCATAATTAACTTGTTGATAAAATTTACTTTTACTTAAAACACCATTTTTTTCCAAATAACCAAATAAATTATCAATTCTAGAAAAATATTTTTCAACTTCAGATTTTTGTAAAGCATATAAAGAATCTAAAACAACTCTATCACATATTAAACTTTTCAACATTTCTTTTATATTTGGAAGTAATTTTTGATATGAATTATTATGTTTTTGTTTATATAAACCTAATAAAGGAGCAAAAATTGCTCCTCTTTTTGCAGCATTTATTAAACATAATTCAATTAAATTATTATAATCTATATCAACTTTTTTTAATTTTATTGAATTATCATTATTACTATTATTATTTTGATTATTAGAATTTACATTTGTTTCTTCTTCTTCTTCTTCTTCATTTCCATTCATATTATCCATATCCCACATATCTTCAAAATTAGTATTTTGAATATTTTGAGTTTTGTTTTGTGATTCTTCATATTTTAATAAATAAACTTTTTCTAAACTTTTAGCAAATAATAATATTTTATAATCAAAAACATTTAATCCAAAAATACTTTGAATAATATCTAAATGTGATTTATAATCATCAATATTATCAGAAATTTCTTTTATATTATTAAAAAAATATTCATTATCATAATTTAAAATATATTCTAATGCCAAATCAATTTTTTCTTGTCCTAAATAACCATAAGTAACTAAATATGGATCTCTAATAACAGTTCCAAAATTAATAAAAAAATCTTGATATAATTTATCAAGTGAATAAAATTTTTTCCAATAATCATTTCCATATTTTGAATTTACTAATCTAAGAAGACAAATTGTTAAATTTATATCTTTCATTTTTTCCAAAGTCATATCTAAAGCAGAACGAATATCATCAGCAAGTAAATAAAAATAAGCAGCATAAATATATTTTTTTTTATTCATTAATGTATCTGCATTTTCCTTTGCAATTTTCCTATTTTTTTTATTTGAAAAATCTCTCATTACAAATTTTTTTATTTTCTCATTTTGTGGTTCTCTATCATAATAATCTAAAATTAAATTTTGTTTATCTGCAAGATATAAATATAATGCAATATGTTCAGTATGATTTTTTTCTTGAGTTTTATTTTCATTTTTTTGAGCATCTTCTCTAACAACTCTTTTATATTCATTTCTAGCAACATTTTCTAATAATTCTTTTAATTTAATATCACTTTTAATCCACATTGGTATATTAAATAATGTCATTGTTTTCCAATTTATATTTTGTATTTTATTACTACAAATAAAATTTAATATATCTTGTTGATTATTTATTAAATAAATCCAACATAAATCTGCAGAAGATAGTTTAAATGTTCCTATTTCAAATTCTTTTTTTTTCATTGATATTTTTAACATAAAATATTTTGTAAAATTATCAATATTTCTAGTATCTTCATTTGATATTAAATCATATGTGTATTTCATATGATTTAAATTTGATGATTCTGAACACCAAATTTTAATTGGATTATCGTTTTGATTATCTAATTCTGATTTGAATTGTAATGGTGAATATAAAAGTGGATTTTTATTTTTATCTATAAATACATCATCATTATGTTTTACTCCACTTAGTGAATTATAATCATTTTCAAATACTATTTTTTTAATATAATCAAAGGAGTTTACTTCAAAAAAATTTGGAATTAATTTTGAATTTTTATATACATTTGTAAAATTGATTTTGTATGTATTATATAGATTACAAAATATATTTAATATCATTTTTATTATATTTTCATTATCTGTAAGGAAATAATCTAAAAATGTTTCATTATCAAATATTGAATTTGAATTTGAATTTAATAAAATTAATTCTTGTTGAGTTGAATTAAATAATAATTTTTGATTTATTTGACTTACAAAAGATAAATGTTCAATTTGAGATTCATTAAATATAATCATATCATTTTCTAAACTTAATTTAGAGAATGAATTTGAAACATTGAAAAAATGTTTAAATTCAAATAAAAATGATTCATTTGAATTTTTATTTCTTGGAATTCTTATTAATCTAATATTTTTTGATGAAATTAAAATTAACATAACATAAATTCCACATTGAATTAAATCAATAACAATATCTGTTTCTGAATTTTCATTATCTTGTATATAATCATTTCTTATTCTATAAAACATTCTATTTAAAACATCATATGAATTAATATAATTACTAGTAATGAAAATTATGTAATTATTAAAATAAATTTTTTTAAATAATAATTTTTGAAAAATTACAGTTTGAAAAAGTGTTTTTATTATTCCATCTTTATCTAAACTATTAATACTAACTAAATTTGTTTCATCATCAGAATGTAAAAAATATATTTTATTTTCATAAAAAATAAATTCTTGTTCAGTCCATTTTTTTTCGTTTCTTTCAATTCTTTCATATAATATTTTCCAATTTAGATTAAATTCACTATTATATTCTTTTTCTCCTTTTTCTTCATTTATTATTTTTAATGAACAATCCATTAATGAATAGTCTGTTTTAATTAATAATCCTGTCTCAATATTTTCTTTTGCTCTTAATTTATGAGCAACTGTTATATTTGCATAAATTTGAGAATCTAAAAAAATATTTTTTATTTTTGGAACTTTTTCACCAAAAAATTTCATTAAATCTATTAATATAAAATCTTTTAGTAAAATTGAATTAGAAATAAAATTTAATTTTTTATCAAATTTCTTTGAATATATATTTATTATTCCAATCATTTGACTTCCTTTAAATTCATATGAAAATAATATAAAATCTGAATCTTTTATCCAATGAATATTATTAATGATACAATTTTCAAAAATAATTGTTTTTGAAAATTCTAATTTTGAATTAATAATAATAATTAATGAATCATCATTAAAATGTTGTAAAATAAAGGTTTTCCTATTTCTAATATTATATTCAGCACTTATAATATTTTTATATAATGTATAAGCTTTTCTAGATTCACTTAAATAAATTCTTGAATTATTATTTAATGGTTCATTAAAATTATATCCATTATAAATTTCTTCTCCTTTAACAATAAATTTTCTTATATTCATATATTTATCCATAAAAAAAGCAGAATATTTCCTATCAAAAGTTTTTGTTACTTTTAATAAAGTAAAAGAAGAATTATAATTTTCATCAAGTTGTAATTTAATAATTTTATCTAATGAAGGATTATTAAATGGTAATGATTGTAATCCATTAATTTGATATAAAATTACATTTTCTTGAAAATTAAAAATAATATAATCAGATGAAATTGTTTTTAAATTATATTCATTATAATTTAAAAAAGTATTAAATTCATCATTACTTAAAGTATTTTTATTTTTAGTTTCATTCCATTTATCCATTGAGATAATTCCAGATTGAAATCCTTCAATTTTTTCAGGATTATCATTTTTAAAAATAGGATTTTCATTATCATAAATTAAACTAAATGAAAGATATGGAAAATCAATTATTTCAGTTTGATTAGATAAATTAATATAAAGTAAAATAACTAAATTAGGAATTAAATCATATGTTTCTTCATTGAATTCAAAAACTTTTCTTAAAATTAAAAAATTTAATCCTGTTGTAGTGACAAAAAAAACTGAACAATCTTGATAATCAATATACATTGATAAACTTTTTTGATATTCTTTCATTAAAACAATATCTTCTCTTAATGATATAATTGATTCTTTATATTCTTTTGAATTTTCATCAAATGAATTTCTACATTTATAAATTAAAGATACTTTATCATTATTATATTTACACATTAAAATATTTTTTGTATCATAAGTAATTAAAAAGAATTCTAAAGGGAAAAGTTCTTTTTCTTTAGGATAAAATTTAATTTCTAAATCTAAAGCTTTAATCATATTTAAATTCATATCAAATAATTTAATAACTCTATGTTTATTAATTGTTGCTATTACGTCACCTAAAGTTGAAACAGATAATTCTTGAATATTTTCTACATTGACTGATTTTTGTAAAGCAAATTTAATTTTTAAATCATAATCAGAAACATTAGCACAAGTTAATTTATATATTTCTATACATGATTGAGTACATAGAATTAATGATGAATCTTTTATGGAAACTACAAAATCAATAATTATTTCATTATGATAGAAGGAATATATATGTACAAGTTTTATGGGTTCTAAGACAAGAATTGAATTTTTATTTTTGATAAATATAAAGTTATGATTTCTGTTTAATGTTCTAAATCTTATTATTGAATCATAATATTGAATTTTATAATTTGATGATTCTGGTTTTTGGTTATTTTTTATTTGTTCCATAATTTAAATAATTAATCAATATTTTTAATTAATTTAACTTTAAATTAAATTTGTTATTTAATTTTATTTTGAAAAGATATTATATTTTTTCATATAAATTCTTTATTTTAATTAAATGTTTTTTTATTGAGTATTCAATTATTTTTTTATTTTTAATAATCAAATAAATAAAAAAATTTTTTAAATTAAGAATTGAGAAAAGAAATAAATTATAAGTTTCTATAATGATTATTATTTAAATTTTGGAAATTAAAATAGTAAAAATATTCTAAATTATAACTATTTTAATATTTAAATATAAAAATAATTTTTCAAAATTAAATAAAATAATATTATTTAATAAAAATATTTTAGATTGGTTTTTTTAAACATAATTTTCAATAAAATAATTATAAGTTAAGAATTAGTATTTTTATTATTTGATAATTCTTTTTTTTAATAATATTTTATTTATATTTTATATTATAACAAATTAAAAAATAATTTCTTTTTTATTTAAGAATATTTATATATTATAAATATATAATAATGATTTAGAAGAAATATATTATTATTTATTTAAAAAGTAAATATTGACATTTTATTATGTTGAGAATATATTTCAAATGTTGGTACCAAAATTTAAATAGAATAGACAATTAAATGGATTCTTATATCTTTTTTTAACTCTTATTGAATTTATTGTATTTCTGATTTCATAAATAATAAAAATTTTACTTATATTATTAATTATTTAAATGCAAATTATTTTAAAGTCTTATTATTTTTCCAGTTAAATATTAATTTACATTATTTATCTTATTATCAATAATTAATTAGTTAACCTCCTTTATAAGTTCATATGATATTTTTAAAATAAAAATAAAGATAATGATAATGTAATAATATAATTTTTTGATTTATGAATCTAATATTTATTATATAATTAATAAATCATCATAAAATATTTAATTGAAAATAAAATATTTTAAATATATCAAACCTATAAAAAAGTTAAATTTAATAAAAATAATATTATTATTTAATGAATTATTTCAATTTTTTAATCCAAATAAATTAATATTTCAAAAATTACCTTAATAATAATTAAATATTCCAATTATTTATTGAAACCAACTAAAAAATAAAATTTTAAGATGCATTTGAATATTTATATAATGTTGCATATTTTTGTCCAAGAGCAAGTAATTCTTTATGACTACCTTGTTCAACAACTTTTCCACTTTCCAGAACAAAAATAATATCACTATCAACAATAGTACTAAGTCTATGAGCAACAGCAACACTAGTTCTTCCCTTTTGTAAAATATCAATACTTTTCTGAACTTCAATTTCACTTTCTTTATCAAGAGCACTAGTAGCTTCATCTAATAATAAAATAACAGGATCTTTTAAAAATGCTCTAGCTATAGCTAATCTTTGTTTTTCTCCTCCTGACACTGGATCTTCTTTAGTTCCCATTTGATCCTTATTAAAAAATTTTTCAATAACTGCTTTCTTTGCAGCATCAAATACTTCATCTTTTGTTGCATCTAATCTACCATATAATATATTTTCATATACACTTCTTTTAAATAAAACAGGTTCTTGACTAACTAAACCTATTTTTTTTCTTAATTCAAATAAATTGTAATCTTTTACATTTACATCATCTATTAAAACCTCTCCTTTATCTGCATCATAATATCTTTCTATTAATTGAATTATTGTACTTTTACCGCATCCTGAATAACCTACTAAAGCTGAAGAGTTTCCTGCTGGAATTGTTAATGAAATATTACGAAGAATTGGTTGATCTGGTCTTGTTGGATATGCAAATGTTACATTTTTTAATTCTATTTTTCCTTTTAAATTTTCTGGAGAAATTTTACCTTCATTTGCCTCTTTTGAAGGATCAATTAATGATTTTGTATCCATTGTTTTGAATATTGAAGCAAATGCTTTTTTTGCTTTTTTATATCCACTTACACCTGCTAAATTCTGAGAAATACCTTGTGACATTGTCATTACACAATTCATTGCAATATTCATATCATTAAATGATAATTTTCCTTTACGAATGAATACTCCTGCATAATGAAATACTGTTGCATTTGAAGCATACATTGCAAATGTTCCAATTCCTGTAACTATACCTTTTACAAATGAATCACAGAAAAATTTCTTTTCTGCTTCACTTAAAATTTCTAAATATGAATCAACAGCATTTTTTTGGAAATTGAATGAATAAATTGTTTTTGTATTGATAACACATTCAGAAAGAACACCTCCTGCTTCAATATCAATTTTTTTATCATCATCTCTTCCTCCTCTCATAGTTTGAGCTACAATAACTTGGGCATAAATTTGGAAAGGAAGGAAGCATATTGCTATTAAACTTAATCTCCAACTATAATAAAAACTAAGGAATAACCCAACAACAGCACAACCAATAGTTGCAACCAAATCACCAATAACACTTAAAACAAGAGAATTTAATTGAGTAGTATCAATAGATAATCTAGTTAAAAGTGCACCAGGAGCATTCTCATCTTCATCAAAGAATCCAATATGTAAATGAAGATACTTATCAACTACTAATTTTCTCATTTTTGAAGTAATAACACTACCTATAGATTCTAATTTCCATATTTTTATAAATATTGATAATCCATTTAAAACTGCAATTCCAAGAAACATTAAACCCCATAATAAACCATCATCTCTAACTGTTTTTGCATCAGTACTTGAAAGAGCATTAATTGATTTTGCCATTACGTATCCTTGTGCAGGTGATAAAGCACCTCCTATAAGTGCTGCGAATCCTCCTAAGAAACATTCACATTTATTATCTTTTAATAAACTAAATACACGTCCTCTTTCAACCTTTACTTCTTTAGATTCTTCTAATTTTTTCATTTGTGTTTCTGCATCAATATTTGATTGATATTTACTTATTTTACGAGACATTTTTTTAATTGTCATTTTTCTTTGTTCAGTCATTTTAGACATTTTTCTTTGCATTGGAGTTATATTATCTTCTTTTGATTCTAATTCATCTTGAGCTAATTGTGATTTAACTAATGATGCATAATAACCATTTTTTGCTAATAATTCTTCATGAGTTCCTTTTTCAAATACTTTACCTTCTTTTAATGCATAAATTACATCAGCATTTTTAATTGTACTTAATCTATGAGCAATTATAACTGTTGTAACTTTCTTTTCTGATATATGATCAAGGGCTGCTTGAACTTCTTTTTCTGATTTATTATCAAGTGCTGATGTTGCTTCATCTAAAATTAATATTTTTGGTTTACATAAAATTGCTCTTGCTATTGCTAAACGTTGTTTTTGTCCTCCTGATAATTTACCTCCTTTAATACCAACAACATAATCATATTTTTCTTGTTTCATTTCAATAAATTCTTTAGCATAAGCATCTTCACATGCTTCTTTCATTAATGCTTCAGGATCACCTAAAGTTTTAACATATTCGTCTCTTCCAAAAAGTAAATTAAATCTAATTGATTGATTAAATAATACAGGTTCTTGTTGAACATATCCAATTAAATTTCTTAAATATTCTAAATTATAATCTTTAATATCATGGCCATCAATTAAAACTTGTCCTTCATTTGCTTCATATAACCTTTCAATTAAATTAATAGTTGTACTTTTTCCACATCCAGATTCACCTACTAAAGCAACTTTTTGACCAGGTTCTATAATTAAATTTAATCCATTTAAAATTTTTCTGTTGTGAATATCAGAAGGATAGATAAATACAATATCTTTAAATTCAATTCTTCCTTCAACTTGCTCTCTATCTGGTTTATAATCTTTTCCAATTGGATCAATTACAGGTTCTCTTTCAACTAATGTGAAATAATCTGATGAAGCACTACATGCTTCTTGAATTATTTTTAAATTAGGTGATATTGCTCCTAAACTCATAATAGCAATTAAAGTTGAAAAAATAACAGTCATAACATCTCCTGCAGTGACTTCTCCTTTACCACCTGATTCAAGTCCATCAGCTATTAATTTTTTACCATACAAAATTGCTATAAAAAATGTAAAATTTAAAAAGAAAATAATAAGTCCAATACTTCCACCAAGTTTAAGAGCTTTACTTCTATCAAGTTCATGACATTTATCAATATATTCATCATACCTTTGATTTTCAAAATCAAAATTAGCAAATGAAGTAACTGTTTTAATATTATATAGCATTTCTTCTGCAACACCTCCTGCTTTCTCATAAGTTTTCCTCCCTTCAATCATTGCAGATTTTAAAGAAGTAACTAAAAAACAAACAGTTCCAATAATAAAAGGAGCAACACACAACATAATTAAAGTCAATTTCCAAGAAGTGACAAAAGCAATAACCAATCCAGTAATTAATTGTGCTATAGATTGTAAAATTAAACCTAACTTTTCACCAACACCTAAATCAATTTGTTCAATTTGTGCTTGAACTTTAGTAGCAAATTCATAAGCATTATTTTGATCAAACCATCCTTGTTCTTGTTTTAAAATAGTACTAAAATAATTTTCTTTTAGATGAAAAACCATTCTTAAACCAGCATAAGTCCAACCAAAATTTGCTAGAAAATAAGCAACAAACATCCCAGCACCAATATATAAAAATTTATAAGCCATTTTATCAATAGTATCCTGAAAAGCATCAAAAAACTCTTCTAAAGCTTCTGGTGACATTTCAACAGCAGAAGTTGTTTCTCCAACTTCATTTGATTTACTCATATCATCAATTGTACCTCCAAATAATTGTGTCATTAATGGTCCAGATACACCTGCTCCTAATGAACCTATTATTGCTAATACCAATAAAACTTTTTCACATGATCTTGCTAAATGACAATATAATTTTGTAACTGAAATGTCTTTTTCTTCAAACATTAATGTACTCTCTGGTTTTTCTTCTTCTACAACTTCTCCATCTTTTCCAATTTTTGAACGTTTTCTTGACATTTTACGTGACATTTTTCGAGACATTTTTCGAGTCATTTTATCTGGTTTTTGCTCTTCTTGTAATTCATTTTTTTTTTCTTTCTCAGCTTCTCCAATTAATTTTTTTTCTGAATTTTTATTATCTGCTAAAGACATTAAATTATCATCTTCATTATGAGCTGTTTGATTTTTATATACATTTGGTAGTTCTTCTTCTTCTAAATCACTACTATCACTTTCTGAATAATCTTCTTTTGGAATTTCTTGAGATAATTCATGTACTGAATAATATCTTTTGATTCCTTCTAAGTTTCCATTTGGATAACTCATTTTAATTATTTTTTTATTTTCAGTTTTCTTTTATATAAATTATTAAATTTAATTATTATGACATCATTTATTATAATCATGTTGTTCTTTGTAAAAGTTATTTTAAAGGAAAATAATTTTTAAATGACGTGTTTTTAATATTTTTTTTCTTTTTATATTTTATTGTAATTAAAATAATTAAATTTTTTATTTTATTTTATTGTATTTAATGTTGTTGAATTTATATAAGGTTTCAATGTAAATTAAATTTTTTGAATTTAATTAAAATAATATATCTTTATTTCAAATTCTTTGTTATTAAAATAATAAATAATCCAATGTTTATGAAAAAAATTATATTTAGATAAAAAATACAAATGCTGTTTAAAAATAAGGAAAATACTTCATTTGAAATTAAATAAATCAATAGAACGTTTAATTAATTAAATTTCATTTGATTAAAAATCATAATTATTAAAAAAATTAATATATAAATAATTTTTTTAAATTATAATAAATATTATTTAAAACAAAAAAAGGGTAATATTTTTGAATTATAAAATTTTTAATTAATCATTTTTTAAAAAAATATTTTTTTCAGTATTATTAATTTGAAAATAATATATTTCCTTATTACATAATATAAAAAAAAATAAAAAGAATCTAATCTTTATAAAATATAACCAAATTATAAAAACTCAATAAAAAACCTTATTGAATAATTTCCATAAACTTCCCTTTATTTTTATTTAATTTCATTTCCATAGCTTTTTTCCTTTCATCTCTAAATAATTCATCTTCACTTAAATGATTTAACCCCATCCATCCTCTCATAGCATTAATAACATCAGAATCCCTATGAACTCTAGTATAAGATCCTTCTTTCCAATTACCAGCACTTCCAGTATCATAACCTATAGAATTTGGATCATAAGCTTTTTGATAAGGAACACTTTTAGTACAAAAATTCTTACATTGAACACCAGTACAATTATGGCAATCACTATTTCCATCAGGGAAACCAGCACCACCGTTATTCATAAATGAATATGAAGTCATTACTAATTTTATTTTCCAATCTGCTTCTCTTCTTGTAAATAATTCTATATTAAAATGTCTATGTTTTTCTGCATTTTTTTCTTTTATATAAACTGAACCTTTATCTTGCATATCACGAGATGATGATCCTGGATTTTGATCATCATGACAATCTAATCCTATTACATGTCTTTGAGGTGATATTTGATCCCAATTTCCACATATTGGAAATTCTTTTGGATAATCATTACCCCATATTTTTATTTTATAAATATCACTTTCTGATAATCCAACACTACGCATTAAATTACTAAATGGTTGACCATATGAATAGAAACCACCACCACATAAAAGAAGGTCTTTTTCACCTCCGAAAAGTACTTCTAAATATGCTGTAAAATCACCTGGTAAATCACCACCACCTAAATTATCTTTAAATTTCTTAAAAATATGAGAAAGATTTTCAGGTGATATATGTTTAGCAGCATCAATTCTAAGACCAGAAACACCCATTGATATAAGTGAAGTCATATAATCTGCAATTCTTTGTCTAACATATTCTTTTTCAGAATTTAAATCAGTAAGTCCTGATAACCAACCATAATTAAGTATATTACCATCACTCCATGAACTAAGTGCTCTCTCACAATGAAAATCTGTAGCAGTATATGGTACTGAAGGAAATTCTAATCCAGGATGTAATCCTGAATATGGATTAGTTTCATATAACCAACCAGTTGTCCACCAAGGAGAACCATCACTACCATTTTTAGGTCCCCAATGAATACAAGAACCACCTGCTGGATTCCTATGATCCCAATACATATCATTTCCATTACCAGACATATGATTTATAACTGCATCAGCATAAACTCTAACACCTTTACTTCTACATATATCTATCATTCTCTTAAATTCTTTTTTACTTCCCATTCTTGATCTTTGTCTATATGATACTGGTTGATAAAGGAACCACCAAGGATTTAATTCTCCATTTTCAACAGTATCAAAAGTTAATATTGATTCTTGTGAAGGGAATACTTTAAGTGCCATATAACCAGCTTTACTAAGAAAATCACATTCTTCAGCAATATCATTAAAAGGCCAACCAAAAAATTCAACAATTGCACCTTTTTGACCTCCTTCATAATTTGGTTTTTGATTAACAATAGGAGCATCCCATAAAAAGTATTCTTCCTCAAGTTCCAATTTAGCAATTTCTTCATTATTTACAAAAATTTTAGCAATCATAACTAAACCGTCTTTATATTTATCTTTATGTTTTAAAGAAGTAAAAATAAAAGTATCTGAATCTTGTTCATTTTCTTCACCAAAATAATATTTTAATTTATAATCTGAAGGAAGTTTTTTTGTATTTACTCTAGTAATAAATTTTATAGTACATTCTGTTTTTTCTTGATTATATTTTAATGCTGCATATCCCACTAATAAATTCATATCTTGATATGATTCTTTGTAGTGTTTATCTCCACGAGGTGGAGTTTGGAATGAACGCTCATCCCAACTTTTATCATATTCTCTTTGATCTCCTTGACATGGATATTCTCCATTGAAGTTGGAACAATCTTCTGTTATGATTGATATGAAAAGAAAGAATAATATTAAGATTTGGGTTTTTGACATTTTTATTTTTTTTTTGTTTTGTCATATATATATATTAAGTTTTTTTAGTTATTTTAATTTTTTTATGATAATTTCGGGTCATTTAATTTTTTTTATTGTTATTAAAATGGAATAAAGGAGATTTATTGTTTTTAATTAAACAATAATTAAATAATATTTTTAACAATATATAAATTAATTGTTTAATTACATTTTTTTTTCCAAAAATTTTAATAAATTTTTTTGGTTATTTAATCAATTATATTCATCACATTAATATTTTATAAAACCCTTATTAATTAAAAAAATAATATATGTTTAATAATATATTTATCATTTAAAAGAGAATAAAAATAATAGTCATT
>JAEEGK010009448.1_pt1 | contig 22774 bp, 13 predicted proteins | sample 8958771 | NCBI WGS metagenome assembly JAEEGK01 (sample SAMN16246547, study PRJNA631951) | gut metagenome | biome: gut microbiome; feature: rumen; material: SC-attached | host: Bos | place: Iran: Karaj | collected 2018-10 | reverse complement strand
AGTAACGGACGATCGTCAGGACCACCTTGCCGGCGTCCTTTCCGCGGACGACCTTCATCCGGAGTTCGCCGGTGACCGTGGTGCCATGGCCGAGTTCGGTCAGTTTCGCCGTGATGCCCGGCTCACCCGTACCGATGAGGTCTTTTTCCGTCAGGTCGCCGTCCCAGAGGACGGGTCCGAAAGTGTGGTTGATCACCCAGTGGCCGGGATCGATCCCTTCGAAGACATACTCGTCCACGCCTTCCTTCAGCATCACGCGCTTGCTCATCGCATTGCCGCCATAGCCGAAGTTGCCGTTGCCGCGCTTGTTGATTTCCACCTCCGCACCCATGCCGTTCACGGCTTCGGTCTTCTCGCGGCAGTAATCCAGGCCGCTGTCGAAGGATTCCACCTCGAAGAAATACTCGGGATCCACGTTGAGGCTGTGCATCTTGAAGAAGTTGGTATCGTAAACGATATAGCTGTTGTACAGCTTGTTCTTCTCGATGCCGTAGCGGATGACGTAGCCGTCCGCGCCCGGGACCGGATCCCACAGGAGGGCGGCCTCCCGCCGGTCTTCGGGATTGCGGACCACCTTGACATCCTTCACCACGACGGAATTGCCCACGTCCGGGTTGCCGAACACGCGGAGGTCCTTCATGCAGAATTTGGCGCCGTCATAGGTGCCCAGGTTCGTGACCTTGACGTAGCGGGCGTTCATCGGTTTCGGAAGCTCGATATAGACGTGACGGAACTCCTGCTTGTTGTCGGGCTTGTCCGCGACCTTGGTCCAGTGGACCTTGTCGGCCGAGACTTCCACGGTATAGCACTGGTAGTGCTCCGGCGGGGCCTGCGGGGCGCCGAAACCGCGTCCCTGGGGCGCCGCGCCGCCGATGTGGTCGAAATTGACCTGGATGGCACGGATGTCCGCCACCTTCCCGAGGTCCACGCAGAAGAACTCGCCCGGATCGCCGGTCTCGGCGGCCCAGCAGGTCATGAAGTCTTCGTCCACGCCCTTGGCGGGGACATAGTTCTCGAAGGTCGAAGAGACTTCCACCTTCTTCTTGTTGGACAGGAGTTTCCAACCGGTCCAGTTGTCGCCCACGGGGCCCTTCCGGCTGCCCGGCCAGTACTGCGGCCAGTCACCGAGGGCGGTCTCGGAATGCATCACGCCTTCCTTGTCCACGGCCGTCGGGTAGATGGCGAGCTCGGAGCCGCGTCCGCCGCCGTAGTTGCCGGGAATCATGCAGATAGTCCAGAGCTGTCCGTTCTTGTCATGGAAGGTGCTGCCGTGACCGGCACCCACGGCGAAGCCGGTGGTCTTGAAAGTCAGCGGGTTATGCTCGGAATAGGTGAAAGGGCCGGTAGGGGAGTCGCTCACGTACACGCCGTGCGAATAAGAGAGGAACTCCAGGCCGATGGCGGCATACTGGAGGTAATACTTACCATTATGCTTGGTCATCCAGGGACCTTCGATCCATGGATACTCCTCCTCGAAGTAGTCGCGCCGGCCGTTGAAGATGGAATAGATCACATCTTCGTTCCGGCGGCTCTCGAAGCCGTGCCTGCGATGGTCTCCAAAAAACAGGACCTTGGGTCCGTCGATCTCCTTGAAGGTGGTCTTGTCCAGTTCCACGACCTTGAACGGCATGATCTGGGACCAGCCGTAGTACAGGTAGAGGTGCCCGTTGTCATAGAACATGTTGGCGTCGCCGTAGCGGTCGCTGTCCAGGGTGCCGCACTGCACCCATTCGCCCTTGCGCGGATCCACGGCCCGGAACACCCGTTTGTTGTTCATCGAGCAGCCGTACAGGGTGCCGTCCATCTCCACCACGGAGACCACGCCGCCCGGATAGTCCGGGGCGTCCACGTACGTCCAGTTCTTGAAGTCGGGGGAGTACCAGTAGCCCTTGCGGTGGGAGACGAACAGGAAATAGTCGTCCTGGTAGATGAGGACGACGGGCTCGCCGCCCCGGTACGCCCTCTCCTGGCCGATAACGATGTCCAGGGGGTTGCAGAAGGTGTTCTTGGGCTGGGCGGATGCACTGAGCGCCAGCAGGAGCGCTGAAGCCGCGGCGAAAAGGAAGTGCGTGATTTTCATAAAAAGGGACTTTTTGTGATTCTGACCATAAATATCGGCAGAAAAAATGAAAATCCCTATAGCTTTGAAGGAAAAACGGTTACTTCTTCCAATACGCCTCGATTTCCTCCAGGGTTTTTCCCGTTGTCTCCGGAATGTACTTCCACATGATGAACAGGTAGGGGAGGCAGCAGAAGGCGAAGAGGAAGAAGGTGCCCGCCGGGGTCAGATTCTCCAGCATCCAGGGCGTCAGCTGGCCGATGAGGTAGGTTCCCACCCAGAGGGCGAGGCCCGCGATGGACATCGCCAGGCCGCGGACCCGGTTCGGGTACATCTCGGACAGCAGGACGAAGACCACGGCGCTGATGGAGATGGCCGTGCAGAACACGTACAGGAGGAAGAAGGTCAGCAGGAACCAAGTGGGCATCGTGCCGACGGCGAACCAGGTGCCGATGCACAGCAGGCAGACGATCATGCCGCCCACGCCCCACCAGACGAGCTGCTTGCGCCCCACCTTGTCGATGATGAGGAGGGCGATGACGGTGGTGAGCATGTTCACCACGCCCACGAGGACGGTCGAGAACATGGACCCTTCCCCGCTCAGGCCGGCGTCCTGGAAGATCTTCGGGCCGTAGTACAGGACAGCGTTCACGCCCATGAACTGGCCCAGGATGGCGATGGCGCTGCCGACGAGCACCGCTTTCAGGATGCCGGGCTCGCGCAGAGCCTTCCATTCCTCACTCTTGTCCTGCCGCTGGCCGCGGATAGCCAGCCAACGGGGGCTCTCCGGAATGAAGAAGATGAGCAGGAGGAACAGCAGGTCCGGAATCGCCTCGCATCCGAACATCCCCCGCCAGTATTCCTGGTTGAACATGCGGGAGCCCAGCTCCGCCCCTGTGGCGTCCGTCGAGGCCCCGCGCAGGATGATGTAGTTCATCAGGTAGGCCAGGAGAAATCCGATGGTGATGAAAAGCTGGTACAGGGACACGAGCGTTCCCCGCTTTTCGGCGGGAGCCACTTCGGAGATGTAAATGGGGGAGACGATGGACACGACGCCGATGCCGAAGCCGCCGATCATGCGGTACACCACCAGCTGGGAGAAACTCCCGCATACGGCGCATCCGATGGCCGAGATGGAGAACATCAGGGCCGCGATGAGCATCGTCTTCTTGCGGCCGAGGAAGTCGCTGAGCATGCCCGCGACCATCACGCCGATGATGGAACCGATGAGCGCACAGCCCACGAACCAGCCTTCCAGGCCTGTGGACAGGCCGAACTGGGCCTTGACAATCTCCGTCGTGCCGGAGATTACGGCCGTGTCATAGCCGAACAGGATACCGCCGATCGCCGCTACGAAGGACAGGAAAACGATGTATCCCATACTTCTTTCTTTGTCGCTCATAGTCCGAAGTACTCTTTATATCTGTCGTAAAGGTGGCCGGCCTGGAGGTAGGCCGACTGGGGGCTCATGAAGTGGGAGAACTCGAAGGTGATGGCCTTGTCGTAGCCGCAGCGCTTCGCCGCCTCCAGCTTGAGGCGGAGCTTGTCGAACTTCAGCGGGAAGAAGTGGATGGGCATGTCCCTGTCGAAGGTCTCGGCGTTGGTCCAGCACTGCATCCCGTAACGGTCCGCAAGTTTCTTGTTTACGCTGAAGAAGGCGTCCAGCTCGTCATAGTCGATGTGCCCGTCCTGGAAGGCGCAGGCGTCGACATACTCGTGGATGCCGTCGAAGATTTCGTTCCACTCCTTCTCGTGCTGGGCGACGGAGACAGCCTCGTCGTTGGTCATCTTGCCCGTGCCCATGACGGCTTTCTTGCCGTCAATCCAGGGGGAGATGAAGGTGGGCAGGCCGCCGGAAACCTCCTTGCACTGGCGTCCCATGGTCCGGAAGGACTCGATGGCGCCTTTCGTGGCGCGGGAGATCTCGCCGGAGATGTACCACCCGCCGAAGCTCTTGTACTTGCTTCCGTACCGCTCCCACACTTCGTCGATGACAAATTTGTTGGATTCCACTTCATAGGACATGTCGCCCGTGTCCCAGTACTGGCCGGAGTCGTACAGGCCCAGCATGAACTTCATCCCGTATTTCTCCGCCAGGCGGCAGAACATGTCGATCAAGTCCGTCGAAGGCATGTAGCATCCCTTTTTGAGCAGGTAGGGGGAGGGGTAGGTGATGAACTTCCGGTATCCGCAGCGGATGTCGATGACCGTGTCTATGCCGATGGCCTTCATGTACCGGAAATCACGGTCCCACTCCCGTTCGCCCCAGTTCTGGTGGGGGATGTCGTGGGAGATTTCGTCCAGGAACGTGCCGGTGATGGGCAGACCGGCCCCTTTGGGCACGATTAACTTGCTCTCGACGGACGGATCCGGTTCGATGCCGTATTTGTCACCCTGGGGTCCGCTTTTGCAGGCGGTGGCCAGCAGCGGCGCCGCGGCGGCCGCCAGCGCCCCTTTCTTGAGGAATTCTCGTCGGTTTTCCATATCTATCGGTTTAAGAGTCTGTGTCTGGCGAGGAGGCTGGCGCCCACTGCACCGGCCTTGTTCCCGAGACGTGACACCTTGATGACGGTGTCGTTGTTCACCAGGTTGAGGGACAGGCGGTTCACGGCGCTCAGCAGCGGCGGCATCAGGTACTGCTCCGTCACGCAGAGGCGCCCGCCGACGACCACCACGTCGGGGTTGAACAGGTTGATGAGTCCGGCGACGGCGCGACCCAGCGTGCCTCCCACCTGCTCCACGCATTCGATGGCGGTCACGTCCTCCTTCTCTACGGCGTCCAGGATGTCGTTCAGGGTGATGTCCCGGCCGGCCTCCCGGAAGGACGACAGGATGGAGGGATGGCCTTTGTCAAGTCGTTCGCCGATGAGTCGGTGCAGGGCCAGCCCCGAGGCGCCGGTCTCCAGGCAGCCGACCTTGCCGCACCGGCAGATCTGATGGTTGTCCAGCAGGGGGAAATGGCCGATTTCGCCGGAGAATCCGGATTTGCCGTTGAACAGCTTTCCGTCCAGGACCATGCCCATGCCCAGTCCCCAGCCCACGTTCAGGAAAAGGACCGTGCGGGCGTCGCCGGCAATGCCGCTCATGTATTCGCCGAAGGCCATGCCCCGGGAGTCGTTCTCAATGAAGACCGGCCCGCCGAATCCGGCTTCCAGGATATCCCGGACGGGCTTTTCCTCGCTGATGTAGTAGCTGTAACTGTAGCCGGTCTGATGATTGACGCGTCCGGTGAGGTTCACGCCCACGGCTCTGAGCAGGGCAGGGTCCAGGCGGTATTTGCGCGTCTGTTTCCGCACGGCGGTGCACAGGCCGAGAACGGACTCTTCCGTGTTGGTCAGGGTGTATGCGATTCCGTCCTGGAACTGGATCAGCCGGCCGGTGAAATCCGTGACGGCCAGCGCGAGCGAATCCTGGCCTACTTCCACGCCGACAAAGTATCCGGCGTCCGGGTTGAGGCCGTACACGCTCGGACGGCGCCCGGCAGCGGATTCCTGCTTGCCCCAGTCGGAGAGAATGCCCGCCTGTTCCATTTCGCCGACGATGCGGGTGATCTTGGGGATGCTGGTGCCCAGCTCGCGGGCCAGATCTGCCAGGCTGAAGGTATCCCCCTTCTCACAAAGGGCGAGGATGCTTTTCTTCTCCGCTGCATAGCGGCTTTTCAGAAGCGTGTCCGGGAATGAGTCCATAATCGGTTTTCAATCAAGGCAAAGTTAGGAAAACTCCGTCATTTATACAAGTGCTATTTAGTCTTCCCGTTAAAAACATATTTTCAATTTTTAATAAATCGTTAAAAATGTTTGGATATTTCTTGTTTGTTGTTAAATTTGTAGCAGCCCAACAAGAAAATAGCCCCAAATAAACGTCATATGAACGCAATTGACTTTGGAACCATGGCGGCACGCTACCGGAAGGAATTGTACGAGAGCGTGTTGCCGTTCTGGCTGGAAAAATCCCAGGACAAGGAGTTCGGCGGGTACTTCACCTGCCTGAACCGGGACGGCGCCGTGTTCGACACCGACAAGTTTGTCTGGCTGCAGGGCCGGGAGATCTGGATGTTCGCCATGCTGTACAACCAGGTGGAGAAGAATCCGGCGTGGCTCGCCTGCGCGGAGCAGGGCGCCCGCTTCCTGGAGAAGTACGGCCACGACGGGAATTACGATTTCTACTTCTCGCTCACGCGGGAGGGGAAACCCATCATCGCGCCTTACAACATATTCTCCAACACCTTCGCCTGCATGGCTTTCGCCCAGCTTGCCGTCGCCACCGGCAATGAACACTATGCTGATGTCGCCCGCAAGACCTTCGACCGCATCCTGGCCCGCCGCTCGAACCCGAAAGGGAAGTGGCTGAAAGCCGTTCCCGGCACCCGTCCCATGAAGGACTTCGCCCTGCCGATGATCATCTGCAACATGGCGCTGGAGATTGAGCCCATCATTGAGGACAAGACGCTCCTGGACAAGACCATCGACGAGGCTCTGCACGAAGTGTTCGACGTCTTCTACCAGCCGGACCTGGGCGTGATGGTGGAGAACCTGGCCCCGGACGGCAGCCTGATCGACTGCTTCGAAGGCCGCCGCATCAATCCGGGCCACGACCTGGAGGCGCTTTGGTTCATGATGAACCTGGGCATCCGTCTGGATCGGCGGGACATCATCGACAAAAGCATGGAGATCGCCCTCCGTGTCATCGACTACGGATGGGACAAGGAATACGGCGGAATCTTCTATTTCATGGACCGCAAGGGGTATCCCACTCAGGAGCTGGAGTGGGACCAGAAACTCTGGTGGGTGCATCTGGAAAGCGCGATCGCCATGATCAAGGGCTATCAGCTCACCGGCAACGAAAAAGCCCTGGAGTGGTTTCTGAAACTGGACGACTACCTGTGGAAGAACTTCCGCGATCCCGAATACCCGGAATGGTTCGGCTATCTGAACCGCCGTGGCGAGGTGCTCCTGCCCCTCAAGGGCGGCAAGTGGAAGGGCTGCTTCCACGTTCCCAGAGGCCTGTATCAGATCGGAACGATCTTGCAGGACATCGCAGACCGAAAGAATAACGCATAATACTGTATTTGGAATGAGATCCCTATCCCGTCTGTTGACCGTCCTGCTGGCCTTGCTGATACTGGGCCAGGGGATGGCTTATGCGCAAAAGACCGCGCGGGGAACGGTGAAGGACGCCGACGGCAAGCCCCTGGCGGGTGTGACGGTGCTCGTTCAGGGCACGTCCACCGGCACGATGACGGGCGCCGACGGCTCCTGGTCCCTTTCCGTCCCCGACGGCGCAGTCCTGGAGTTCTCCTGCCTGGGCATGACCACCCAGACGCATCCCTTCCAGGGCCAGTCCCGCCTGGACGTGACGATGGCCGAAGACACCCTGTATCTGGAGGATGTCGTCGTCGTGGGTTACGGCACGGCCAAAAAGGAGACCCTGACGGCGGCCGTTTCCGCCATCAAGGGCGACGAACTCCTGAAAGCCCCTTCCACCAACGTGTCGCAGGTGCTCGCCGGCAAACTGTCCGGCGTCTCCTCCGTTCAGGAGTCCGGCGAACCGGGCCTCGACCAGGCCTCGCTCCGCATCCGTGGCTCCGTGTACGGAGTGGCATACGTAGTGGACGGCTTCCCCGTGGACAATATCAATGACATCGATCCGGCCGACATCGAGAGCGTCTCTGTCCTGAAGGACGGCGCATCGGCAGCCGTGTACGGCCTGCAGGCCGCAGGCGGCGTGATCATCATCACGACCCGCAAGGGCGACAAGGGCGATGCCCACATCACTTACAACGGGTCCGTGGGCGTATCGATGAACGCGAACTTCCCGCGCTTCATGAACGGTCCCCAGTTCGCCTACTACTACAACCTGGCACAGGAGATGGACCAGCTCGCGAGTGGCGCCATCGTCTCCGAGGAGGAGTACGTGCCGTATTTCTCCCGAGCGGATGTGGATGCCATGCTCAACGGAGACCCTGCCGACGGCTGGGACAATGTGGATTACATCAAGAAAGTCTTTGGCACCGGCATCACGAACAAGCACAACATCACCGTGCAGGGTGGCAACGACAAGTCCCGGTATTTCATTTCCGGCGGTTTCCTGGGTCAGAAGGGAAACATCGACGGTTACAACTACAATCGATATAACGTGCGAGCGAACATCGAATCCCGCATCGCCTCCCACTTGGTCTTCAACGCCGGTTTGAGCGGGGTGGTGGGACGCCGCCGCACGCCGCGGTTCCTGTCCGGCGGTTCGGACAGTGACGCCGGCTACGAGGTGGGCTGGTTCTCCATTGCGCATCAGGTTATCGGCATGTATCCGTTCCTGCCGGAAAAGCATGACGGGTATTACACGGGCGCCATCGCCTCCAATCAGGTGTTCCCGAACAGCCCGCTGGCCGCCTTGTACGAATCCGGCAACAAGCAGACCCGCAGCTTCAACGGCACCTTGACGGGCTCCCTGACCTGGGAGATTCCCTGGGTGAAGGGGCTGTCGGCCAAAGTGAGCGGCTCCTATGACTACCTGGATTCTTACAACAAGAATCTGGACACCCCGTACTACGTGGTGGTTCGCCGCCGGAATGAAGACGGCACCTGGGGCTGGACGGACCCGATGGTGGATGTGAACGGTGCCTCGGACGGCAACAAGGTGGGGGAGGGCTCCTACTATCAGCAGACGATGACCGGGCAGGCGAGTCTCAACTACGACGGTTCATTCGGAAAGCACGCCGTGGAGGTTCTGGCCCTTGCGGAAATCCGTGATTTCCAGACGAACAACCTCTCCGCCTATGTGAAGAACGTGCCTTTCGCCCTGCTTCCGGAACTGGGGAACGGAACCCCGACGGCTTCGCCCGTGATGGGTTCCAGCAACGCCTCCCGCAGCGCCGGCTATGTGGGCCGCATCCGTTACAATTACGATGAGAAGTACCTGGCCGAATTCACCGGCCGTTACGACGGCTCCTACAAGTTCGCCGGGATGACGAAGACCCGCTGGGGCTTCTTCCCGTCGGCCTCCCTGGGTTGGGTGCTCTCGAAGGAATCCTTCATGCAGTCGCTCACGGCGCTGGACAACCTGAAACTCCGCGCCAGCGTGGGCCTGCTGGGCAACGACGGCGTGAGCCCGTATATGTTCCTGAGCAAGTATGCCCTGGACTGCAAGGTCATCTATCCCGGAGGGAATGCCGTCCCGGCCTACTATACCGCGGGCATCCCCAATAAGGACTTGACCTGGGAGAAGACCCTCTCCTATAACGTAGGCATGGACTTCTCCCTGTGGGACGGTCTCCTGGGCGGCGAGATTGACGGATTCTACAACTACACTTACGACATCCTCTCGTACAATGGCGGCGGCCATCCGGACTCGATGGGCGGGTATTTCCCCACCTATGTGAACAAGAACGCCATTGACGCCAAGGGTATCGATGTCCTCCTGACGCACCGGAACCGCTTCACGCTGGGCGGCAAGCCTTTCTTCTACGAGCTGGGCGGGACGGTCACGTATTCCAAGACCCGCTGGCTGCGGTACAACGATGAACCCAATGTCCCGAGTTGGCAGAAAGTCACCGGCACCACCTACGGCTCTCATTGGGGATGGCTGGCTGAGGGCCTGTACCGGAGCGAGGAAGAGATTGACAACTCCGCCTGGTACGGCACCCGTCCGAACGTGGGAGACATCAAGTACAAAGACCTGAACGGCGACGGCGAGATCAGCTGGCAAGACCGCGGCATCTTCGGCAGGAGCAATCGGCCGGAACTGACCTTCGGCCTGAATGTGAACCTGGGCTGGAACGGCTTCGACGCCAACCTCCAGTTCACCGGCGGAGCGCTCTTCCAGGTGTCCATGACCGGCACCTACTTCAATGAGAACGATGACGATACCATTTGGACCAAGACCTTCAAGGAGGGCGAGAACTCTCCGCTCTTCCTCATCGAGAACGCCTACAGTCTGGACAATCCGGACGGCACGTTCCCGCGCCTTACCCTCGGCACGACCGGCCACGGCGGCGACAACGGCCTGAGTTCCAGCTTCTGGTGGCGGGACGGCAAGTACGTGCGTCTGAAGACGGCGCAGCTGGGCTACACGCTCCCGCAGACCTTCACCCGCCGCTTCGGCGTGGAAAGCCTCCGCATCTTCGTGGAAGGCAACAACCTGTTCACCCTGGATGGTCTGCCGGAGGGTATCGACCCGGAATCCCCGGGCGTGAACAACGGCTATTATCCGCAGCAGCGGAACATCCTGGGCGGCATCACCCTCACTCTTTAATCCGGAAGCCCTATGAAGAAGATTCTCATCGCCATCTCCCTGTGCGGAGCTCTCGTCTCCTGCAACAAGTTTCTGGATATGACCCCGCGCGACAGCATCTCCGACAAGGTGATGTGGAGCAATGTCGAGTCGGCCGAATATGCCGTGAACGACATTTATTCCTACACCTATGAGATCGTCGCTGAATGGCCGAGCGCCGTGGGCATGACGGAGGCGTTCACCGATGCGTTCAAGTACGGCTCCTATGTCAATTTCGCCTTCTGTCTCATCCCGAGCCAGGTGGCCTACGGCGGCACCAACCTCACGAACAGTTTCGTGGACGTGTACCTGGGGCGCTGGGGCGACCTGTACGATGCCGTCCGCCGCACGAACGAAGCCATCTCTAACCTGAAGACGCTGGGTACGAACCTACCGGAAGCGGATCAAGTCCGCCTGGAAGGAGAACTGCGTCTGATGCGCGGCTGGCTCTACTTCGAACTGGTGAAGCGCTACAAGGAGGTTATCATATATGACGAGGACCTCACACAGATCGCGGTGGAAAAGGCTCTATCCACCGAGGCCGAGGGCTGGGATTTCATCTGGAATGACCTCGACTTTGCTGCGAATAACCTGCCGGAGAAGGCCGCGGCGAAGGGCCGCTTGGACAAGGGCGCAGCCCTGGCCCTCGTCACCCGCGCGATGCTCTATGCGGGCGAATATGACAAGGTGGTCGCGGCGGCCGACGAACTCGCGGGCATGGGCTACGCCCTGATGCCCGATTACGGGGATGCCTTCACTGTTCCGGTGACGGCAGGCAACACTGAGACCATCCTCCAGTACAGTTTCTCCTATGCCGACAACGAGACCCACGAGTTCGACTTCTACTACACACCGGGCGGCGACTACAAGCTCGTTGGCCAGCAGGGTGGCGGCTACGGTACGCCTACCCAGGAGATGGTGGAGAGTTACGAACTGGCGGAAGGCGGCTTCCCCGACTGGTCTCCCTGGCATGGGGAGACCCTGGCCGAACCGCCGTACGAGCGGCTGGAACCGCGTTTCAAGGCTACCATCCTTTATAACGGTGCATCCTGGAAGGGGCGCACCATCGAGCCCTTCGTCGGCGGAACCGACGGCTGGTGCCAGTGGAACAAGGAACCCAGGCCCGAAGGCCGCACGACCACCGGCTACTACCTCCGCAAAGGCGTAGACGAGACCCACAACCTCGCCGAGCGCAGTCAGAGTGTCCAGCCTTTCATTATCCTGCGGTACGGGGAAGTGCTGCTGAACAAGGCGGAAGCCTGTTATCGCAAGGGTGACACGGATGGGGCCAATGCGGCCGTAAAGGCCATCCGCGCCCGGGTCGGACTCCCGTATACGAACAAGTCCGGTGATGCCCTATGGAAGGCCATTCGCCAGGAACGCCGTGTGGAACTCGCCTTCGAGGACCACTGGTACTGGGATCTCCGCCGCTGGAAAGAGGCGGCAGAGGACTGGCCTGTCGGCTTGAACAACTACCAGGTCCACGGCCTGAAGATCGAGTCCACCGCCGTCGCCGGCCAGTACAAGTACACCTACGTGTCCGTCGATGACCGCGACCGCAACTTCCCGGCCAAGATGTACCGGTTCCCGCTTCCCGACGGGGAGCTGAATTCCAATCCGCTTGTCAATCAATACCCTGAATGGAATTAGCCATGAAAAAGACCCTTCTCCTTATGATGACGGCGGCCGTCCTCGCGTCGGCCTGCCACCAGCCGGAATTCGTGGAACCCACGGCTGACCGGCAGGGGATCACGTCCCTCGCGGCATATTTCGCCTTCGGCCCTTACGAAGGGCAGGAAATGGGCCGGCTGGAAATCTCCGATCCGGCCGTGGAACGGTATGAGATTCCCATTCCGTGGTATTTTCCCGAATCTTCCGACGATATCACCACGCCTTACATGATGAAGGTCCGGGTGCGCGCCTCCCTGCAGCCCAATTGCAAGATCGACCCGCCCCTGACGGTGCTGGACCTGACGGAAGAGAACCATTTCAACTACACGGACGCCACCGGCGCCAGCCACGGCATCGTCATTACCGGCAAGCGGGTGAAGTCCGACAAGTGCGAAATCATCGCGTTCTCGCTCAAGCAGCCGCAGATGAGCGGCATGGTGGACAAGACCGCCCGCAAGGTGTCGCTGATCACGGCCAAGGACCTTTCCGTGGCCGAGGCTGTCGTCACCCTGTCGGCCCATGCGACCATCTCCCCGGATCCGGCCGAGCCGCACAACTACAACGAAGGCTTCACCTTCACCGTGACGGCCGATGACGGCGTGACCAAGGCGGAATACTTCGTGGTGAAGGACATTCCCGAGAAGATTGATTACGGCGTGAACCCCACCAGCGCCGAGACGCTGTTCAACCTGGACCCGTCCTCCGGGATGGGCCTTCCGGATTACAAGGCGGTGGCGAACGTGTCCATGGGCGTGATCGATTCCGACCTCATCGTCAACATGGGTGATGGCTCCGTGCCGCGCTACTACAACAAGATCGTGGGCACTTATGGCGGACAGATCAAGATCGGTTCCGCCGTCCCGACCGGCGCCATCGCATCCGACGAACAGGACCATCTGCTGATCTGCAATCTGGCTGAAACGGGCGAAACCTTTACCATCTGGAAGACCTCTTCCGTGAAAGAGGCCCCCGTCGAGCTCCTCTCTTTCAAGAACGAAGAGGATATCCAGCTGGGCCTGGAGATGAAGGTCATCGGCAACATCGAGGATGAGGCGGCCATTTCCGTCACCTATCCGGGCCTCGAGGGCGTCACGCAGAGCGGCCGCTTCCGGTCCATCCATATCGTGGGCGGGGAAGTGGTCTCCAACGAGCTGAAAGATGTCTCCGGAACCGGCTTCCTCTGGGGCTCCGGCTCTTCCGGCAGCACCTGTGTCCCGGCCGCATCGGCAAGCAACGACGCCGGTTGGTACAGCTGCGCCTATTCCGACAACCTCCTGACCTGGTTCAAACCCGACCTTACCATCGGCAAGCAGCTCAACGGCTATGGCGACGGTACAGACGATGTCCAGGGAGGCGGCACCTACGTGGATAGCAACACTTCTCCGAACAACCTGGATACCAAGGGCTTCAACAACGCCCGCTACCTGGCGCTGTTCGTGTCCAACCACTTCCCGAAGTGGTGGCCCGGCCCGCAGTTGTATGTCTATGACATCACCAGCGGCTCCCTGCAGGGCGACAACATCTGGAACAGTCCGGGCCTCGTGTTCTCCCGGCCGTTCATGTACAACCTGCAGTACAATACCGGCGGCCACGATGGAAACGGCGCCTGCGGAGACGTGATCCTGGCCCCTTCGGCCGACGGCTACATGCTCTATATCTACTACTTCGACCATTATTCCCAGATGCTGGGCGGTTATAGCCTGGACTGCATCAAACGATGAAACGAGTTCCTTTCATACTGACGGTCTGCCTGGCGGTCTCCTGTTCGGGGGCGGCCGGGACGGACATGCCCGAGTGGCGCTGGCAGGACAAGGAGACGCCCGAATTCGTGGAGCCTTATCCCGCTATAACGGATCTGGGATGGACGAATGTGACGGCCGCCTATTCCTCCCTGCCCGAGGGAATCGGCATCTACCGGTCCCCGGAGACCGTGGATGGAAACAAGGTGATCGCATACATCGCCGTGGCCGATCTGTCCAAAGTGTCCTGGGATGTCCGGAGTATTGACGATCCCACCCTTCAGGGGACGTCCGATCCGTTGAAAACTCCGTCTGAATACTATAAGGAGACAGCCGCGCCGGTCATCCTGAACGGCGGCTATTTCTTCGCCGAAGGCGGGAAGCGCTACAATGCCAGTGTCGCCGTGAGCGATGGCCGCACCTATGGGGTGAACATCAATTACGCCTCGAAGGACTGGGTGACGATGTATTACCCCACGCGGGGCGTATTCTATGAGAAGGACGGTGTCCGTACCGTCGGATGGACCTATTGGAGCGGGGGAGCCAAGCATTGGCTGTACGACGCCCCTGCCCTTAATTCCTGGTCCAAGGACCCTCTACAGGTCCCGGATGCGTCCTTCCCGGTGACGGCGGCGGATTTCGCGCCGGAAACGGCCATCGGCGGCGGCCCCGTGCTGCTCAAGGGAGGCAAAGTGGAGAACACCTGGGAGGCCGAAATGTTCTACGGAGACGGGGCTGACGACAAGATGCCGGAAGCCCGGCATCCGAGGACGGCCATCGGCGTAACGAAGGACGGTCTGCTCATCCTGTTCGTCTGTGAAGGACGCGGGATGACGGACGGTGTGGCCGGTATGACCTTTGCCGAGGAAGCTGCCGTGATGAAGGCGCTGGGATGCGTCGACGCCCTGAATCTGGACGGCGGCGGGTCCAGTTGCCTGCTTGTGGAAGGAAAGGAGACCATCAAGGTGTCCGACGGCGCCCAGCGGGCCGTCGGCTCCGTTGTCCTGTTGAAGAAACGATGAGAAGGTTTTTGTACATACTGGGTGCCATCCTCCTGTTGCTCGCCGCCTGTACCCCCGAGGAAACTGGGTACAAATGGCGCGAGGAGTGGGATCAGGGACAGTCCGGAGGAGACGGCGGTGATGAAACGCCCGGCCATCCCGACATCAAGGGAATGCCGCGCTATGTCTGGATTGATGCCGCTGCGAATTTCTCTTATTACGCCAACGACGCCGCTTACATCACCGAAGACTGCAAGCGCATCGCCGCGATGGGCTTTACCGACATCGTCCTGGACGTGCGCCCGACGAGCGGTGATGTGCTGTTCACATCGGCCGTAGCCCCGGCCTGCAAGCGGGTGGCCGCCTGGGTGAACGGCAAGTACCGGTGGGTGGAACGGACCGCGACGTTCGACTACCTTGCCACCTTCATCGAGGCGGGCCATGCTGCGGGCCTTCGCGTCAACGCTGCCATCAACACGATGGTGGGCGGTTATCATTCCTCAATCGGAGACGCGGGCATGCTTTATGACCATCCGGAACTGAAAGGCTGGTGCGCGGTGGACAACCTGTCCGCCGGACTGACCAATTCGATGGACGATCCCGATACCGGCCCCCGCTTCCTGGATCCGGCCAACGCAGATGTCCAGACCTTCCTCCTGACCCTGCTGGGTGAACTGGCCGGTTATGAGGGGCTGGACGGCATCGTGCTGGACCGCTGCCGTTATGATGACTACAACCTGGACGCCGGCTACACCGATGCGGCCAAGGAGGCCTTCAGCGCTTATCTGGGTGACGCTCCCTCCGCCTGGCCGGTAATGCCGAAGGGACAGGATTATGTTTCCAATCCGTCCACCCTTCAGCGCAACTGGCTGACATTCCGCTGCAAGGTCATCCACGATTTTATCGCGAAGGCGGAGGACAAGGTCCATGCGGTGAACAAGGATGTCCGGTTCGGCGTCTATGTGGGCGCCTGGTTCTCGGAATACTATCGGAGCGGCGTCAACTGGACCAGCGAGAAATACGACCTCAAGAAGAACGAATCCTCCTACAAGTGGGTTTCGTCAAATTACCAGAAGACAGGCTTCGCCGACCTGCTGGATTTCATCTTCCTGGGCGCCTACGCCGGGAAGGACAGCATCCACGGCAGCACGGAATGGACGATGGAAGGTTTCGCCAAACTGGGCGCGAAGCGCCTGTGCGGGGTGGTTCCGTTCGCCGCCGGTCCGGATATCGGCAACGCATCTGGGTTCGAAAACGGCAAGCAGGAAGCTTTGATTCCGGACATCGTTTCGACGCTGCTCTCCACGGGCGGCGGCCTGTTCGTCTTCGACCTCTGCCACATCCGGATGTTCGACTACTGGAATGCCTTCCAGACGGGCATCGACGCTTATCTGAAAACACTTTAACTTTTAATCTCCAATACTATGAAAAGAATCCTTTTGATTTTGTCCGTGCTGGTGGCGGCCTGCGCCGTCTCCTGCCAGAAAGAAACGAAGGTGGAGGACGCCGTGACCGTCAAGTCCGACGAGCAGGTCCTCCCCGCGGAAGGCGGCGTGATTTCCATCGCCATCAATTCCACGGTGGCCTGGACCGCCAAGGCTTCCGAATCCTGGGTGACCCTTTCTCCTGCCAGCGGTGAGGCGGGGGACGCGACCGTCAAGGCTTCCGTCCTCAAGAACGACACCAATGACAGCCGTACGGCTACCGTGACCTTTACGGCCGGCACCAAGACGGCGACGTACACGATTGTCCAGTCGCAGCTCAATGCCCTGGTCATCGCCACGACCGAATATGAGGTTCCTGCGGAAGGCGGGACTGTGGAAGTGAAGGTCAGTGCCAATGTGGACTATCAGGTCATCATTCCCGATGCCGTCGACTGGGTGGAGAATGCCACCACCCGGGGCATGACCGAGAGCACGGTCGTCCTCAAAGTCGCCCCGAGCCTGGATGTCGAGGCGCGTACGGCCAACATCACCATTTCGGACGGAACGCTTTCGTCGACGGTGAAGATCACCCAGGCTCCCTTCGAGCCCTATTACGACCTGCTGCTTCCGGAGGGTGTGGGACAGTTCAGTGGCTTCGGTGACGGCAGCCCGCTCGTCCTGGGCGCGGATGTGACCAGCTACACCATCGAAGTCAGCACCAACCTGGAGCATCACTGCTATTTCGCCCCCTGGGATCCCGAGGCGGGCGCCGCCGTGGAAACCAACGACGTGGGCTGGATCAAGTTCGAGTATGACAACGACAAGATCGTCTTCACCCTGGAGCCCAACACCACCTATCTCCCGCGTGAGGAGTACTTCTATTCCGGCTGCTTCGTGGGCGATCAGGATTTCGCCGCCTACGGTTCCTGCGTGCTCATCCGCCAGGAGGGCCTGATTCCCGAGGCCGGCGCCAGCGTCCTCTGGACCAAGACCCTTCCTGAAATCGGCATTCCCGCCGCTTACAACCGTCTCGCCTACAAGACCGCGGGCGGTGACGCGCTGCTGGTTTCCGACGGTGACAAGATCCATGTGGTGAGCCCGGCCGACGGTTCGTACTGGAAAGCCATCGACTGGACCAACATCCAGCCCACTTCCATCTGCTCGGACGATGCCGGCAACATCGTGGCCGCCGAGGACATTCCTTTCGCTCCCGAAACGGAGTATGTCATCTACTACACCGACGATGTGAACAAGGACCCGCAACCGCTGATCAAGCATACGGCCGACTTTGACGGCACCCTGGGCAGCGTCCGCGTCCGGGGCAACCTGGCCGACCGTGCCGTCGTGACCGGCTTCGTCACCGGCAACCGCTACTGGGCCGGCTGGGAGATCGACAAGTTCGAAATCTCGATGGACAATTACTATGCGCAGGGTACCGGCGGCCAGGCCCGCGGCCCGATCGCCGTGGACGCTGACGCCTGGAATCCGGAATCCGGCGCCGTGATGTCGCTGGGACCCAGATTGAACGAAGGCATCGTGTACCGTGCCTACGATACCAGCTGGTGCCTGTACTATCTGGCGGATGCTTACACGCCGGCCTGGCAGACTCCTTATGACTGGAAGAACATCTCCGACGCCGGCGCCGGCGCCGGCAATGAGAACCAGAACAACATGGACATCATCGACTACAACGGCCGTCGCATCATCGCTTACACGCAGGGCGCCTGGTTCACCTGGGGCGGCAATCACGATGTCTATTTCCTGGATGTCACCAATCCGCTCAATACGGAGGTCATTGCCATTCTGTCCGGTGAAGAACTGGCCGCTGTCGAGGAGATTCCGGGCACGGATGGAATGGCTTCCTTCCCGTATGCCGACGTGAAACTCCATGTGGAAGACGGCGTAGGTCTCGTCTGCTATGTGGTGAACAGCACTTATCAGAGTCTCTCCAAGGTTCTCCTCAGCTTCTGATGCGCTGTCGATGGTTACTTGCAGGGGCGCTGGCTCTCTTATTGGGAGCCTGCGCCCCTGCTTCAAAAGAAAAGCCCCGGTATCTCTGGATTGACGCCGCGGCGAATTTCCCGAGCTACGGCAATGACGCCGATTCCATCGCCCGGGACTGCCGCCGCATCGCCGAAATGGGATTCACGGACATCGTCGTGGATGTCCGGCCCACCAGCGGAGATGTGCTGTTCGCTTCCGCCGTCGCTCCGGCTCTGAAAAAGATGCCGGGATGGGTCGGAAGCGGTTGGGGATACCGTGAGCGGACGGCGGATTTCGATTATCTGCAGGCTTTCATCGACGCGGGCCATGCGGCCGGACTCAGGGTCTATGCCGGGGTGAACGTAATGGTCGGCGGCTGGAAGGCGCCCGGCATCGAAATCGGCATGGTTTACGACCGTCCGGAGCGGCAGGAATGGTGTTCCGTGGACTATCGGATAGACGGCGCGTTGGTGAATCATGCTCTGGACACGGCGACCGTGGGCGGCCGTTTTCTGGATCCGGCCCATCCCGAAGTGCAGGCGTTCGCGCTGGATATGCTGGCGGAACTGGCTTCCTACAGGGAACTGGACGGGATTGTGATGGACCGCTGCCGGTATGATGACTATGCGATGGATGCAGGCTATACGGAGGCCGGGCGCCGGGCTTTTGCCGATTATCTGGGGCGGGAACCGGAGCGGTGGCCCGTCTTTTCAGAGCCCGGCCACATTTTTCTGGACAAGGACCCGGATGAATTGGAAAACCGCTGGCTGACCTTCCGCTGTCAGGTCATCCACGACTTTGTCACCCAGGCTGCGGAGAGGGTTCATGCCGTGAATCCCGGCATCCGGTTCGGCGTCTATGTGGGCGCCTGGTTCTCAGAATATTACCGCAGCGGGGTCAACTGGACCAGTCCGAACTACGACCTGGCGTCCGAGGAGCCCACGTATGCATGGGCGACGCCGGACTATCAGTCTGCGGGTTTTGCGGACCGGGTGGACTTCCTGCTTCTGGGAACCTATTGCCCGGCGGCCAATGTCCATGGAAATGCAGAAAAGACGATGGAGGGTTATGCCCGTCTGGGCCGCAAACGCCTTTGCGGAGATGTACCTTTCTTTGCGGGCCCGGACATCGGTAACGAAAAAGGCTTTGAAAAGGGTGGCCAGGGTGATTTGCTGCCGAAAATTGAAGCGACCATCCGGAAAGAGGCCGACGGGTTCTTCCTTTTCGACCTCTGCCATATCCGGATGTACGATTATTGGAACGTCAGATTTTGAGTTTGACACCCAGTTTCGTGAGCCCCCAGGCGATGCCCAGGCAGACGGCGGTGTAAACGGCGCATTTCCCGACGCCGACCCAGCCGGACAGCCATTCCGGGATGGTGGGCTGGATGAAGATCCAGAGTGCCACGAACAGATAGGGAATCATGTACACGGTGAGCGTGGCGGTTCCGGCCGGAGAGAACGGCTTGAACCAACCCGTCTTGCCGTGTTTTTCAAGTACCCGCAGCAAGGTGTACAGGGCGACGGACAGGGCGCAGACATACAGGCACCAGGGGAGTGTGCCCAGGTTTTTGGAAATGATCCAGCCCTGGTGCACGGCCATGGCCAGGACGGCCAGGACGGCGGCTGCGGCGAAGCCGATGCCCGCCTTCGCGGTGCGGAGACGGCGCTCGGCGAGCACCGTGAGCAGGCCGCCCAAGGCCATGATGGCACCATGACCGTTGCCAAGCTGCAGGGCTCCCGCGATGTCGGAGAAGAAATTGTCGCCCAGCCAGTCCTCTCCACCCCGCATGGGAGCGACGGATAGATTGATGAAGCACAACCCCAGCCACACAAGCGCCAGCGGCCAGGGATGCTCCCGGTACAGCAGGTAGGCGATGGCGCAGAAGAGATACATCCATCCGATCTGCCCCAGGATACCCCACCAGCCGGCGCGGAAATGATCACCGTCCTGCGAGCGGAACGTGACCAGGAGACCGAGCAGCAGGAGAACGCCGGCCCATTTCAGGATGCGGGCCGCCTTGAAATCCTTGGGATACTGGTTCCAGACCAGGAAGAACCCCAGAAGCATCAGGAGGATATACACGCCTTTGTTTCCCGCCATATTGACGGATTCGCAGTTGTAGATGAAGGCGCCCATCAGCAGCAGGGCCAGGGTGCGGCTGAGCACGTGCCCCAGGATGCCGGCGACGCCCGTTCCCTTTTCCACCCGGCGGTCCAGGGCGTAAGGTACGGACATGCCCATTGCGAAGAGAAACATGGGGAAGACGATGTCCGAGAGCCCCATTCCGTCCTCCCAGGTGGCGAAATGTTCCAGGGCGTGCGGAACGTTGAAAACGGTCCAGAAATCGTTGACAAACACCATGAGGACCATCGTCAGTCCTCTGAACATGTCGATGGCGAGATTCCGTTTATTCATCTTCAGGCAGGTTAACCCATGTTTCATTGGCCCAGCCGATGCTGCGGCCGGTTCCACGGACCTCTCCCCGAACGCCTTTTTCCTGCAGCGTGCGGAAACCGGGGTCGGAGGGCTTGAGGTCCAGGAAAGGAAGGAGATAGCAGCCGTGGTCCAGCAGGACGGACTGAACCTCGGAGACCGGCACGTCGCGCGCCTGCCGGCCGCTTTTCACGGCGAGGGCGGCCAGTGTGCCCGCCGCCTGTCCCATGCCGGTCACTACGGGCTGCAGCCGCGTGGCGCCGTTCATCTCCCAGGAGACGGAAACGGCCTTGTCGGCAATCAGGAGGTCGTCCGTCATGACGGGAATGACCACCCCCAGCGGGACGCTGAACGAAGGAATCTTCCCGAACCACAGGTGAGACAGCTCTTCCCGGCGCGGATTCTGGACGTGGTGATGGTCCACGGGATAGTCGCCCACGGCGATGGCGCGGGTGTAGAGGTCGAAGCGATAAGGTTCCTTGGCGGCCTCGACCGTCATCGTGTCCACGCCGGCGATGCGTCGCGCTTCCCGGTAGTACGGAAAGAAGGGGAGTCCGTCCTCCGTGGGAAAAACATCATCAGCAATGCCGATGTGGTTGTATCCCAGTTCATGCTGCAGGAAATAGATGAAGCCGAGGGTGCGCAGTTTCGCCTTTCGGACGACTTCTTCCCGCTCCCGGGGTGTCATATCCAGGTATTCCGCGAAATAGTCGTTGGCACAGACCGGCCAGTTGAGCATGATGTGGCCGTCCGGCAGCCGGCCGTAGGAAAGCATCATTTCCGGGCTCCAGAGCTGCTGCCCCTGGGGATTGAAGCCGTCCCGGTTGTCCGCGAGCGGGTTGTCGCAGCAGTTCCGGTACAGGTCGATGTCATAGCCTTCGGGTTCCGGAATGGGTACGGGTTCCGCGTATTCCTTGAGGATGGCGACGTAGGTAAGATCCTGGGCCGAAACGCGGTCATTCAGTTCTTCGGCTCCGGCGAGCGCGGCGATATCGCCCAGTTCGGTCCCGTCGACAAGCATTCGGGCCCGTGCCCGGGATCCGTCGGAGAAGGTCAAGATCCATCCGTTCCGGACTCGGTGGACCATCTCTCGGACAGTCAATCCCGTACGTACTTCGACACCGGCCCCGTCGGCCATGTTCCGAAAGATTTCTGCGCCGACGGCTGGATTGAACAGGATGTTGGACACCCAGCCTGACTTCATCGCCTCATATCCGCCGTAGCGGGCGGCCAGAGAATCTGTGAATTCTCCGAAAACCCCGCCGCGTAGGCGGTAGTTTCCGTCAATGGCGCTGACTCCGGCCGAGGTGAGCATACCACCCAGCCAGGGGGTATCTTCCACGATCAGGGTTCGGGCGCCGTCGCGTGCCGCTTCGATGGCCGCAGCCGTACCTCCGGTTCCGCCGCCGGCTACGACGACGTCATAGACGGGTGTGCAGGAAAGGACGGCCAGCACCAGTCCGATGGAAAAACAGCGTTTCATCTTTTACAAAAATACGGAATAATGCGTATATTTGAAAGAGTTAAAAACCAGAGTTTATCCGTGAAACGCAGATCTTTCCTCAAGAATGCCATGTTCATCACGGCGGCCGCGACGGCCGCGCCGGTTCTCACCCGGTGCGGGCGGAAGGAAGCCGGAGAAGCGGCCGCTTGGTCGGAAATCGCCCGTGATTTCCGGTACGGGCCGGACGGCACCTTCAAGGTCCTCCAACTGACCGACACGCATTATATTTCCGGCGATCCCCGCAGCGAGCGGGCGCTCCGTACGGTCGAGGAAATGCTGGACGCCGAGCGCCCGGACCTGGTCATCCATACAGGCGACATCGTCTTCGGCCGGCCGGACCTCCGGTCGGCGCAGGAAATTCTGCGGCCGATTGCGGAACGGTCAGTCCCGTTCGCCGTTGCACTTGGAAACCACGATTCCCAGTTCGGCGCCTCCCGGGAAGAGATGTATCAGGTGATCCGCGATATCCCCGGTTGCGTGAATCTTCCGCCCAAGGAGGGCGTGTACGGCTGTTCCAACGATGTCATCACGCTTTCAGGTCCCGGAGGCGTGGACCGCGTCTTTTATCTGTTCGATTCCATGGACGCCGTCATCCTGAAAGGGGAGGAGGAGATTCATTCGTACGACTATATCCGCTTTTCCCAGCTGGACTGGTATCGGAAGCACAGCGAAGCGTTCACCCGGAGCCA
>JAEEGK010009445.1_pt1 | contig 22779 bp, 17 predicted proteins | sample 8958771 | NCBI WGS metagenome assembly JAEEGK01 (sample SAMN16246547, study PRJNA631951) | gut metagenome | biome: gut microbiome; feature: rumen; material: SC-attached | host: Bos | place: Iran: Karaj | collected 2018-10 | reverse complement strand
GAATTTGTCAGATGGTGTAAAAGACGGTCTTCCGATTGGACTTGGCTATTTTGCGGTTTCGTTCTCGTTCGGTATTGCGGGCTCGAATTTCTTGTCTTGGCCACTTGTAACGCTTATTTCCATGACGAACTTGACCTCGGCAGGGCAGTTTGCTGGCCTCCAAATTATGACGGATGCTGCTGGAACCTTTATCGAAATGGCGCTTGCGACGTTCTTTATCAACCTCCGCTATTCGCTGATGGCAATTTCCTTGTCGCAGAAGGTTTCTCCTGATTTTGGAACGGGAAAGCGTTTGCTTTTGGCAACGGGCATTACCGACGAAATCTTTGCTGTCGCCATGTCGCAAAAAAGCGTGACACCGATCTATTTCTTGGGACTCATGACGCTCCCTTACATTGGCTGGTCTTCGGGAACGGCCGTGGGTGCGATTTGCGGCGAAATCCTCCCGGCGATGGTGACAAACGCTCTTGGCGTTGCGCTTTATGGCATGTTTGTCGCAATCGTTGTTCCGCAGATGAAGGTGCACAAGCCGACTATTTTTGCGGTGGCGATTGCTGTTGCGCTTAGTTGCGCGTTTAAATTTATCCCTGCCCTCAGTTGCGTTTCAGTAGGCTTTGCAATTATCATTTGCGCTTTGGTGGCATCTCTTGTGGCGGCAGCGCTGTTCCCCATGAAAAATTTGAATGCAGATGACGAAGGAGCTGGCAAATGAATATCGACATGCAGACTTACGTGATTTATTTGCTCGTCATGGCTGGCGTGACACTTTTTTTGCGTGCTGTGCCGTTCATTTTGCTTCGTAAAAAGCTTAAGAGCGTATTCTGGAGTTCTTTCCTCGCTTATGTGCCGTACACGGTGCTGAGTGCCATGACGGTGCCTGCGATTTTCTTTGCGACAGATAGCAGAATCACGGGCGCCAGTGCGCTCCTCGCTGCGGTGGTCGCTTCGCTCCTTGGCGGTGGCCTCGTGACTGTTGCCGCGATTTCCTGCCTTACCGTCCTCGGCGTTGACGGGCTCATGCTCTTGTAGAATTCGGATTTCTGAATTGTTTTTCTTGCAGTCGTCCTCGACTGTTCCTGTCTGTCGACAGGAGGGGTTACCTCAAAAGGGGCGTTGCCATGCTCGTATGGATATGGCGGCGCCACGATGTTATTAATTAATTATTAAATTATAACAGGACTTTTTCAGAAGGTTGCAGAATGAGAAAAGTATTTGCGGTATTGACTACGGCGATAGCCTTCGCTGCGGTTTCCTCTTTGGCTGCTCCGAACTTCCCCTTCCCCCAAAACATGAAGCATCCTCACGGCAATATTATCGAGTATGCCGATGTCAACATGATCATGGACCATTATAACAAGTGGAAAAATACCTGGTACGATGCGAACCAGGGGTGGATCCTCGCTCCCGAGGGCACCTGCTCTACCACGTCCGAAGCAATCGCCTATGGCATGTTGATTGCCGTGTATATGGACAACGGCCAGAATGGCGCCAAGGACATGTTCGACAAGCTTTATGAAACCTGGAAGGCCAATGGCGGTAACGGCGCCGGTATGAACTGGCGTGTCGGTTGCGATGGCGGTACAGGTTCTGCTTCTGACGCCGACTTTGACGCTGCCCTCGCCCTTATCATGGCTTCCAAGCAGTGGGACAATGATTCCTATCTGAACGACGCTAAGGCTCTTCTCGATTGGATATTCACCAACGATATTGATGGTACCAAGATTAAGTCGGGAAATGAACGAAATTACGCTTTCAACCCGAGTTACGCCACTTTGGCTAACTTCCGTGTTTTCGATGCGTTGGGTGGCTCTCACGACTGGAACGGAGTTGCTACTTGGGCTGCAAGTGAAATCAAGGCATGCCAGAACCAGTCCACGGGCCTCGTTCCGGACTGGTGTTCTTGGGATTCCCATCAGCCGACTCGGCCGGATTCTTCTGTGCAGCTGAATTATATCGGTTTCTTTGACGAAGCTGTCCGTACTCCGTGGCGCATTGCTTGGGACTATTACTGGTTTGGTACCGCCTCCTCCAAAAATTTCAATGCAACCATTACCAAGTGGCTCTATGTCGAAGCTCCCGTTGCGAGCGATATCAACTCCGGCTACTATGTAGAGGGTAAGGCGGAAAAGTCCGTCAATCGCCACTTCATCTCTTCTACCTTCTCCGGTGGTCTCGGTCTTGCAGCCTCCAGTGACGATTCCGAAGTGGGGGTAAACTTCCTTAGTTCCGTTTACAACTACCTCGCTTCCAAGACGGCTTGTGCCAATGCCGAAGAATGTGGCACGGATTCCAATCCGGGGGAAAAGTACTATTCGTCCACTTTGAACCTCCTCTACCTCCTCCTCCTGACCGGTAACATGCCCAACTTTTACGACACGACTGGCTTTACCGCCTTCACTCCGGATCCGAATAAGGCACCGAATCTGAGCGAATTTGAGGGCCAACGGATGGAAATCAGGGATACCACCGTAGGAATATCCGGTTTCTGGTACTGGTGCGCCTACCATGACAGGTATGGTCTCGGTACCGAGATGAATCCGGATTCCGGTTTGTCTCCGCTGATTGTCCGTGGTGGCAAGATTTATGCCGAAGCTTCTATGAAGATAGGTCCTGATCCGGACTGGTCGCAGGAAGCAGAAGACGCCGGTACGCTTCTGTACCCGAATGCCTGTATCGCCATGAACTTCTTCTCCGACCGCAATAAGGGGGTTGATCTTGAGGCTCTCGGGGTTGCGAAACTCCGTATCGACATCAAGACTTCCGGTCCTATCCGCATGGCAGTTCTCAACGGCCTATCTGTGGAAGCTTTTTCTGAACCGGGAGTTTACGTCGCGAATTCCTCGGACTACAAGGTGTTTGAATACGACTTGACTCCGGAGAATTACGGTTTCAAGGGATTTTCCGAAAAGAATGATTTCGGGGGTATCCTCGATTGGGTTAATCTAATTTCCGCTCCGGATGGTAAGGACATCATCAAGAACGTCAGGGGTCTCAGGTTCGAAATCAGGCAGAAGGAAGGCGGTTTCGGTGACGTTTCCATCAGGGCTGTCGAATTCCTCGATTCAAGCGGCACTGTAATCGATCCGGTCTTGATTACCGGCATGTCGGGCGTCCGTAGCGAAATCGTTGAAGAAAAGTCTTCTTCTAGCGGGAACCTGACGAATTCAAGTTCCTCCTCTAATCCTGTCGATATCGGTTCCAGTCCTTCGAGTGCTGGAAACGCTCTTCCGACGGTATTTGCTCCTGCAACGTTCAATGTTTCCGTCAACGGTTTACAGATCAAGATCAGCAATGCCGCTGTCGGCTCTAACTTGACCGTATTCTCCATGTTGGGAATGGTTGTCCAGACGGGCATGGTCAAAAACAATAGCGAACTTGTTACGGTCAAGAACAAGGGCGTGTACTTGATTCGCGTCGGCAACGAAATACGCTCCGTTATTGTGAAGTAATCCGAAAAAAATTTTTAGAAAAGGTCGTGGATTTGTCCGCGGTCTTTTTTTGTATATTCTTGCGTGTAATTTATCGTTTTTCGTTATTTTGGAGCTGAAATGGATATTGGAGCCCTTCATTTTCAAAATCCCGAGGCCTTTTGGCTGTTGTTGTTCGTGCCGCTGTTGATTGCGCTTTATGTCTATCGCCAGCAGCGTCGCAAGAGTACGATCAAGTTTCCGGCGCTTGCGCTTGCAAAGAAGGCGGTACCGAGCCGTCGCGTGAAGTTTAGGCATATTGTTCCTGCGCTTCGATTGGCGGCGCTCATTTGCTTTGTGGTGGCGCTTGCCCGCCCGCAAAACGCTATGGAAGTCGAATACACTTCGACAGATGGTGTGGATATCATGCTTGCACTCGACGTTTCCGGTTCCATGGGCACGCTCGACATGCTCACGCGCACGGAACAGGCGAAGCTTGGCGTGATGAACGCCGAACGCATCTTGAAGCGCGGCGAATACTGGAAATACAGTCGCCTTGGTTATGCGCAGGACGTGATTGCTGATTTCATCAAGAAGCGCCATAGTGACCGTATAGGCCTTTCGGCGTTCGGTGCGCGTTCGTTTACGCAGTGCCCGCTTACGCTCGATTACGGTTCCCTTCTCGAAATTTTGAAGGCTAGCGACGACCTTGCCCGCGATTCGCTTATCAACAACAGGACCGCGATTGGGGACGGCCTCATGAACGCCTTGGCGAGACTCAAGATGTCAAACGCGAAGTCCCGTGTGGTGGTGCTCTTGACGGATGGCCGCGACAATGCGAGCGTCGTTCCGCCGATGCGAGCCGCCGAGGTGGCGAAGTCCTTGGGCGTGAAGGTCTATACAGTCGGCGTCGGCAAGAAGGACGGCAAGATTCTGGCGTTCCAGCAGAACCCGTGGACGGGCGAAATCTCTTGGGGCGAACGCGACATTACGCCTGAAGAAGGAATCGACGAGAGCGTGCTCAAGGCTGTTGCCGCAAAGACCGGTGGACGTTTCTACCGTGCAGAAAACAAGGAAGAGCTCGAAAAGATTTACTCTGAAATTGACGAACTCGAAAAGACGGAAATCGAGACTATCGCTTACGCCCGCTACGCGGAAAAATTCTACCCGTGGCTTCTGGTCGGTGCGCTTCTTATTCTGCTCGAACTCTTGCTGGCCAATACAAGATTCGTGAGAATACCGTGATTTTAGAGCTTAGAGTATTGCTTTTTCTAAGTTCTACCGACTAAGTTCTACCAACTAGAACCTCACTGGATCCTTCAGCCTTACAGGCTTCAGGATGACGCGTCTCTCGTCTTTCGTCTGTAGGCTCGCAGAGCCGTTCTCTCGTCTAACTTTACTGAATCCTTCGTCGCTTCGCTTGAGCTATGGGCTCGCTCGTGAACTCGCTTTGAGGTCGGCTTGTTTCACAAGCCTTTGGGCATTTCCAATTACAATAACCCCATACCTCAGAGGGGCTTTAGCCCCGTGCCCATACCCCATACCTTCACTGGATCCTTCGCGATGATCAGGATGACGATTCGGGGATGACGCATCCCTCTTACATTCTCCTGTTTACTAACCACCAACCACTAACTACTGCCTACCGTCTACTGCTTATTCTCGCGGTGCCGGTGTTTCTGGCTTGTAGCAGTTCTTTTGGGCTGCGTTGAAAATTTCGGAAATTTTGCTGGGCGAGATGTTCGATATTTCGGCGTAGTGGATGTTGAACGAAATCTTCCAGGAACTCATGTCGGACTGCATGCTGTCGCGTTCGCAGTCGCGGATGAGCTTTTGGCAGAACGACTCTATTTCGGAAATCTCGTTGCATTCCATGACGATGGAGAATTGGTTGTCGCCGGTTCTTGCCAGGAATCCTCTCTGTTCCCTGCATTGGCGCTTGAAGAACGATGCGAGGTCCGCGATGACTCGGTCGGACATCTCGTAGCCGAACTTGCGGACTATCGCCCTGTAGTAGTCTACTTCCATCACGAGGATGAACAGGCGCTTGCTCGGATCCTGGTGCTGAGCGATGAACTGGAGGTATTCAATCAGGCGGAACCTGTTGTTGACCCCGGTAAGCGGGTCAGATGTAATCCTGTATTTCAACAGCGTCACATAGACGTGCAGGAGCGTAAGCGCAAAAATAGGGTCCGTAAGCGGAATATCCGGTATAAAGTATTGAATGATGCAAGTGAAACTCGGGATAAAGGCGATGAACGAAAGGTAGAACGCCTCTTTGCGGTTCGTGGAGTTCCGCTGGCCGATGGCGTATTGAATGCCGATAACCATCGTTGCGATGATGTAGATAAAGTTGATGCCGATAAGGAACGGCAGGAGCCTCTTGAACTGCATCGTCGTCGCATGGCAGTCGTTTGTAAAACCGTAAATGCTGATTCCGATGCAGATAAATGTACCGATGATGCTTGGTGTCGAGAACAGCGGGAACAGGTGCTTGTACGAATAGACGCTCTTGCGGATGTGGAGGAATATGAACGAAAACCAAAGTTGGGCAAGGAGCAGCGACGAAATGAGGCTCAGCGCGTACATGACGGCGTAGATGACGCAAATTTTCTGGTTGCTCCCGTAAAGGTCGCTTTGGACGTGTATGATGTACAGCATCTTGGTCACCGTGCTTAGCACGATGTAGATGATGGTATCGATGATGGTAAAACCAAGAATGCGCTCTTCGAGATGCCTCAAGACGCTTTCCTTGAATTGCAATAGCGTGATAAGCAGCACCGCTATGCATATAATATTGATTTCTATTAAACCTGTGTATGACATTCTCGCAACCTAAACCTTAAAACAAAATATAAATTATTGCTATAAAAAGTAGTTAGGGGGTGAAATTAGGGGTTAGGATTTGGGATCCTGTGATTAGAAGGAATCGCTAAGAATTTGGGGCTTTCAAAGTTCTACGGGCGGGGCGTCTAAGTTCTACCGGCTATGCCCTGGTCGCTAACTTTTTTCCGCATACTTTTGTATATTCTTCTTGTCCTGTTGAAAAGGGCGGTTTTATCGGAGAAGATAATGAGATTTGCTGAACCGAATTTTTTGTGGGGCCTTTTCACGTTGCCCCTTTTTGCTCTTCTTTTTGTGTATGCGTACCATAGGCGTAAAAAGCTGGCAGCCCGTTTTGTCTCCCTTTCGATGCTCCCGAAACTTTCGACGAGTGTTTCTCCATGGAGACGCCTGACGAAGGTCTTGCTATTGCTCCTTGCGATTGCGTTCTTGTTCGTGGCGCTCGCCCGCCCGCAGTGGGGCCGCAAAATGGAACATGTGGAACGTCGTGGGCAGGACCTTGTGCTGTTGCAGGATATTTCTCTTTCGATGCTTGCCGAGGACGTGAAGCCGAACCGCTTGGTCCGCAGCCGTCACGAAATTTCGGCGTTCCTCGAATCGTTGACGGGTGACCGCGTGGGCCTGGTGGCGTTCAGCGGCGAGGCGCAGGTGATGGTTCCGTTGACGCTCGATTACGGGACCGTGCAGATGGTTTTGCGTGAACTGAATCCGGGGTGGCTCATGCCTGGAACGAACTTGGAAAGTGCCATTCGCAAGGGTATGACTTTGTTCAAAAATTCGGGCGGGGCAAGCCAGCATTCCGTGATGATTCTCATGAGCGATGGCGAAGAACTCGAAGCGGCCGCCGTCAATGCTGCTAAGGAAGCCGCGGAGATGGGCATCAAGATTTATACGATCGGCATCGGTTCCCGCGAAGGCGTGCCCATACCGCTCAAGGACAAAAACGGCGGGAGCGTCTATAAGAAGGACATGCAGGGCAATATCGTGACGACCCGTCTTGAAGAAGGTACGTTGCAAGAAATCGCAAACGTGACGGGAGCGCTCTACTTTTATGCAAGCCCGGGCGAGTTCCAGTTGCAGAAAGTCTTGACTGAAATTTCGACGCTCGAAAAGAAGGACCAAAGCAGCGACCGCATGGAAAATTACCAGGACCGTTACCAGATATTCCTCGGACTTGCCGCCCTCCTGTTCTTAATCGAGGCTGTCGTCTCGGAACGAGGCCGCCGCCGCAAACAGTTGAACGGAAGGTTTAGCTGATTTAGACGAGAGAACGCCCGCTATCGCGGGCTACAGACGACAAATGCTAAAGGCGAATGTTGCAGGGCTGCTTGCAGACCTATAACGGAGCCGCGCATTTGGGACTTGTCCAAAGACGAAAGATGTTTGAAAAAAAGGCCCGGCGCGTTCGCGTCGGGTCTTTTCATAGGAGGGATTGAAGAAGTCTTCCTAGTGGGTGCTTGTCTCGACTGGAGAACGGTGCGGAAGCCGGAGGTAAGGCTTACTACGCGTGTTATGGCCACTAGGAAGGCTCGATTATTAATATATCATAAAAAACATAATGTGGTTCAATAATCCTTAAAATCATTGGTCTATGTTGGAATGTTTCGATTTAGTTTGCTATTTTCTGTTTGATGAAAACGAATTACTTGATCCCTGCCGCCTTTTGCGCGGTTTTATTGACTTTGACATCGTGTTCCCTGATGCAAAAAAATGCATCTCGCAAAAAAGATGCTCCGGATATCTACGCTGCAGCCGCTGCGGATTCTTCCGGAGTTTCGTTTGGTGTGGTGCCCGAGCACTACAGCAAAATTGATTTTCCCGAGTTCAAGTACGTGGCGCCTTATCCGAAGGATTACCGCGTGCAGATTGCGGACGGGATTACTGGTTACATTGTGAGCGACCGCACACTCCCGCTTGTGGACTTTTCCGTTTATTTCGAGGAGAGCAACGTGCCTCAGGTCCTGAAGGACGAGGCCGCTAGTGAAATGGTCGGCTCGATGATCCGTCGCGGTTCGGGCGGCGGGATTTCTCCGCATGTTCTTGAGGATTCCCTCGAATTTGTAAGTGCGTCAATTTCGACGAGTACGGGGACTTTCCTCTCGGCGTTCGACATCAACTGCCTTTCGACATATTTCCCGTCGATGCTTGAACTTGCGAAGAAGGTTCTCACGGAGCCCGCATTCGACAAGGACCAGCTCGAAATCGTGAAAGCGAACTTTGTAACGGCTTACGAACGTCGCTTCGAAACGCCTGCGAAGGTGCTTTCGGCTCTCAAGTCCAAGGTGAATTATGCGCCGAACCCGAGACTGTGGGATGCCAATGCCGCCGAGTACAAGGCGGTGACTGCCGCCGACGTGAAACGGCTTGCGAAGGGCGTGTTCTCGTCCAAGCGTATCGTTTTCGCGCTTGCGGGGGATGTCGATAAGGATTCCGCCATTGTGATGCTGAAGGAGTTTTTTGACAGCTGGAAGGTCGAACCCGTGAAGGCTGAAAAGCCCTCTCCGACTCCGCTTTCGTTTGCTCGCAAACCTGGAGTCTACGTGGTCGATAAGGACATCACGCAGGCGAACATCACCATGAACCAGCCGTTCGTGAAGCGCCCGCATCCGGATTACTACCCGACTGCGGTGGCGAGTTTCATTTTAGGCGGCGGAAGTTTCAGTTCCAGGCTCATGAACCGAGTCCGTAGCGACGAGGGCCTTGCCTACAGCGTCTATAGCACGGTCGGTAACGACTACCGCGACACGGCGATGACGACGATTGCGCTCCAGACGAAGGTCGAGACGGTAGATTTCGCGATGAAACTCATTTTTGAGGAAGTGGAAAAGCTGGCGAAGGACGGCCCTACGGAAGAGGAACTTTCGCAGGCGAAGAAGTCCCTGATCGAGAGTTTGCCGAGTTTGTTCGATTCTCCGGCATCGACGGCGACCATCTTTGCGCGTGGCGAGCTTTTGGGAAAGTCGGACAATCATTACTTGGATTATGTGACGGAAATCAATGCGGTGACCGCAGAACAGGTCAAGGCGATGATAGCTAAGTATTTTGACAAGAAGAAGATGACGATTTCGATTGTCGGTCCTGTCGCCATGTTCGATTCGCTCAAGCCGTTTACGGTAATTCCGCTGGACAGCCTTGAGTTCAGGTAACCTTTAGAAGCGAGGTTCTTATGCTGAGGAATTTTCGGACTTCTTTTTTGTGCGTGTGCATTTGCTCCTTGTTCTTGACGCTTGGCGTAACGGAATCTTTTGCTGCTAAGAAAATCTCTTCGTCGGAGGTTTCCCGCCGGCAGCTCTTGATGAAGATGAAGAACAAGGATGATGACATGCGAGCGTTCTGCTCGGGTATGGATCAATGTCTTGGCATAAGGTACGAAGCCTGCACGGATGCGGAATTGAAACCGTGGCCGAAGGTCGATTATAGCGAGGAATACTGCAAGCCCTACAAGGATATCGTGAATCGCGGCTTTTCGTTGGATATCAGGACGCACATGATGACGGATATCTTTTTGCGCCTTGGCCGCCAGTACCGCGTGGTTTACGAGAGCGAGGGGACGCTCCCGCTCGAAGTGAACGAAATTACGTTCCTGTTTGACAATATGCCCTTTACGGCGGACTTGATTAACGCTTATCTGGAATCGGAATATACGCTTTCATACAACAGCACGAACCGCAGGTATTTTTCGGGTAACAACGGGCATGGATTATCGGGCGACTTCTACTGGGCTTTGCAGGACAGCGCTGGGACAAAGTCGATGCTTCGTAACATGTTCTTTGGCTATGGCTACGCACAAATTTTACGTTGGTCCTTGAAGGGAACGGCTGTCGCCTTTTTGGATATGAATCTTGTGGCACCGCGGACGATCAAGTACAAACTCACCGCATATGTTTTTCCGAGCAATTCCGTGCTGAACTCCATCATGCATATGCGTGTGTTCAAGAGCGTGGTGAACTCCAAAATTGACGACGTCGTGAACGATATCAAGAAGGCGGCGACCATGTATTACGGCGGTGACAGGCGACCGTTGGCGAATAACGCAAAACTCAGGACTCCCGAGAACCAGCGCCATATCGCGGAATTTGACAACGTGGTCGCGGGCGGTCCGTGGAAACTCGGGGATGCCGAACGCCTTGAGCGGAATGGCCGGGAGCTTAGCAAGCCGAAGCCTGTCGCCAAGCCCGCCGAACCCACGGAACCTGTCGAACCCAAAATCAAGGCAAATATTTATATCAAAAAGGATTCAGAGAATGAGTGAACCTAAGGATTTGGAATCGCTGCTTGCTCGTGTCACGGAAAGACGCCGCGAGTTGCTTACGTCTGTTGTCAATCGCCGCACTCGCCATTTTTGCATGGTGCTCGAGGACCTGTTTGATCCGCACAACATATCCGCTGTCATCCGCACGGCGGAAGTCTTTGGGCTTCAGGACGTACATGTCATTGAAGAGGATAATGCCTATAGCGTGAACAAGTCTATCTTGAAAGGTTCCTACAAGTGGATGAGCATTTATCTGTACAAAAAGCGCATGCTTTGTATGGAAAAACTGCGCGCTAGGGGTTACAAGATAGCCGTCGCGAGCACGAACACCACCAATTCGGTTTTGGATCTCGATTTGAGCCAGCCGATGGCGTTTTACCTGGGCAGCGAATTTCACGGGAACCACCCGGATACGCTTGCACATGCCGATTACGAATTCAAGCTCCCGCAGTACGGCATCACGGAATCGATGAACGTCTCTGTGGCAGGTGGCGTGCTGATGACTTACCTCGATGTGTTCATGCAGAAAGAGGGGCGTGAAAAGTTTGCGCTCCCGCAGGCCGAGCGTGACGCCCTGTTGCTCGATTGGCTCGACCGCCACGTGAACGGCATCGAAACCAACAGCCCCATCGTGAGGGTGGAAGCGTAGTTTCTACCGACTCATTTCATGCCTCATTTTGGTCGGTGCAATCAAATGTTAAGCGCAAAATATGCTAGATTAGTTTTGCAATGAAAAAGAATACTGCTCTATACTTTTCTGTAGGTCTTGTCGTTCTTCTGGCCATTTTCATCTTGATATTTGGCATGTTCTTTTTGAACGAAAAGGATCTGCGCGAAACGTTTGATGTCTATCACTTGCGATTTACGCAGGTGAGCACGCTAGTTTTGGATGACCCGGTCAAAATCAATGGCGTGAAACTTGGCCGTGTGGAGTCCATTGAACTTTCGGGCCATCGCGTCGTGGTGACGATCAGGCTCAAGTCGAATGTGAAAATCCCGAAGGATTCCGAGATTCGCGTGCAGAACATCGGAATCATGGGCGAACGCCAGATTGGCATGATCCTCGGCGACTCCGAAGAATATTTCGTTCCGGGCGATACGATTACGGGGCAGTTCGATGCAGGCATCGCCGAAGCGCTTGGGCTTGCGGGCGAAGTTTGTGACTCCACGAAGGTCCTGCTCGAAGCGGTCAAGACGGCGTTGAATGGGACAATCGCAAGTCCGGATTTCCAGGACCGTTTCAAGACGCTGCTCGTGAAGGCCGAAAATCTTGAAGACCGCCTGATGTCTCTCGTGGTGACGACTGATCCGCAGCTCAAGAAGAGCCTTGCCAACTTGAACAAGGTGACGGTCAAGGTGAACGAGCTTGTCGATGGGGTCAAGGAACCGATCAATGGACTTTTTGCTGGAACAGACAAGGTTATGGGGAATGCGAACCAGCTCATTTCGGAACTGGAAGGCGTGACCAAGCATTTGGACGGGCTCATTGCCAAGGTGCAAACCAAGATGGATTCGAGGGACAATACCGTGGGCATCTTGTTAAACGACAGACAGTTGCATGATGACTTGGTGAAAACGGTACGTTCTGCGGATAGCCTGTTCAAAATCATCCTACAGGATGGCCTTGACATTAACGTGGATTTCTTCTGAGGGATTGATGATTACAAAGATATTTACTGTTTCCAACAAACTGGGCATTCACGCCCGTCCGGCCGGTATGATAGTTGATATCACGGGCCAGGCGAAGAGTGATGTGTCCATTGTATTTGATGGTTCGAAGGCCAATGCGAAGAGCATCCTTAACGTGATGATGCTTGCCATCCCTGCGGGTTCCGAAGTCAAGTTCGAAATCGATGGCGAGGATGAAGAGTTAGTCGTTCAGCAGTTGGAAAAGCTTTTTGATGACCACTTCAACGAAGAACCCTGCTGATTTTGCGAAGAAGTCCGCTGACGGGCCGTCCAAGAAGTCTCCGAGGACGGAACTTGTCGGCGTGCCTTCGTCTCCTGGTTTTGCCATGGGGACGGTGTTCCCCGTTGCGAACCGCGAATTTTCTGTAGTCGATGAGACACTCCCGGAGAGCAGGCTTGCTACGGAAGAACAGATGTTCTTGAAAGCGCTCTCCAAGACCGCAAAAGAAATTGCTCAGATAAAGGAAATCTCGGAAAGCCGGGCTGGCGTCAAGGACAGCCTGATCTTTGCGACGCACCTGATGATCTTGCAGGATCCGGGACTCGTGAATGGAGTTCTCGACAAGATCAAGAAGAAACGCAAGAATGCGAAGTGGGCGGTGCATGTCGTGTTCGGCGCCTACATCGATAAGTTTGAGAAAATCGATTCTCCGGCCATGCGCGACAAGGCCGCGGACTTGAGGGACTTGTACAACCGTTTGATGTCTGCCATGGACGACTCCGGACCGGTATTGGAGGACGTGGCTGACGAAGAGGGCATTGTCCTTGTCGCCCATGAGTTTGTCCCGAGTTTCTTGATGACGCTCAAGCCGGGGCAGGTGAACGCCATCGTGATGGATACGGGTGGTCGGACGAGCCATGTGGCCATCTTGTCGAGGGCGTTACAGATTCCTGCGGTATCCGGCCTTAGGAACGTTGCAGCGCTTGTCAAGAACGGCGACACTATTATCGTCGATGGTTCCGGCGGCAAGGTTATCATCAATCCGAACGAAGAGGACATCCGCAGGTTCCACGAACGCCAGGAAACGTTCGAGCGCCAACGCCGCGAACTTTTCACGATGCGGCAGCTGGAGCCGATGACCCGCGACGGCAAGTACATTGTGCTGCATGCAAACATCGAAATTCCGACCGAAGCGGATAAGGTAAAGGATTTCGGTGCGACGGGCATCGGGCTTTACCGTTCGGAATTCCTGTTTTTCAAGAAGGACGTCCCGACGCAGTCGGAACAGGAAAGCGCCTACCGGCATATTCTTGAAATGATGGCGCCTTGTCCGGTCGTTATCCGTACGCTCGATGCGGGCGGGGATAAACTTGTGAATGGGGTCTCGGCGGTGAACGAATCCAACCCGTTCATGGGATGGCGTTCTATCCGCGTGTGTCTAGCCCGCGAAGATATTTTCATTACGCAGCTCAGGGCGCTTTTGCTTGCGAATACAAAGGGCAACTTGCGTATCCTGCTCCCGATGATTTCGAGCATGAGTGAACTCAGGCGTGCGAAGGCGTGCATTGCCAAGGCCCGCAAGCAGCTAGAAGACGAAGGCCATAAGTTGCCCGTAGTAAAGCTTGGCGTGATGATCGAAGTCCCTGCTGCCGTGATGATTGTTGATAAACTTGCAAAAGAAGTGGACTTCTTCAGCTTGGGTACGAACGACTTGATACAGTTTACGCTCGCAGTTGACCGAACGAACGAACTCATTACGGACATGTTCCAGCCGCACCATCCGTCCGTGCTCAGCATGATTTACCAGACGGTTGTCGCGGCTCACCGCGAAGGAATTCCGGTGGCGGTCTGCGGTGAAATGAGCGCGGACCCCATGAGCGTGCTTTTGCTGGTGGGACTAGGTGTCGATGAACTTTCGATGACGCCGTGGAGCGTGATGACCACGAAGAAGATTATTCGTTCCATCAACTTTGAAGATGTCCGTGAAACGGCTTTGACGGTCCTGCAAATGGATGATACCAAGGATGTCAATGCATTTTTGCATAAAAAATATGCGCAGACGATTACGGAATTAGGTATATCTAGTTTTGTGGGGCAGGTGGAAAAATAAAACCGTTGGAATGCACATGAAGTTATTGTTCTCTATAGTATTTGCTTGTGTAGCCGCCTTGTATGCGCAGGTGGACGGCTCGGCTTATTCCCTTTACAAGTCTCCTTTTGCGGAACAAGAGCAGGTCTCGCCGGACCAGTTCCAGGATGCCGTTATCCGTGCTGCCCGTGCAAAAAAGACGATGAACGATATTTCCGTGACGCAGAACCACCGCGATTTTGCACGTGCCGCCTACTATTACTACAGCGGACAATGGGATAGCGCCTATGCCGCCTACAATTCGCTCCGGGGCCGTGATGCTAGCCTGACGGGGAGCGTGGTTCTCCGCATGGCGCAGGCGAACTTCAAGCAGGAACGCTATGCCAAGATGCGCGAGACGTTGCGCCTCGAAAAAAATCTGGAGAACGACAAGGCTTGGCGTGAAGCGGCGGCTCGTTTGAGAATCGAAGCCACGATGGCCGATTTTTCGCTGAACGATGTCGCCCGTGCGGATTCGCTCATGGCATTCCTTGCCAACAACCCGGATGGCGAAGACATAGTCCCGCTCAAGTACCGCTACGCCCGCTATTTGGAGGATTCCTACCAGCTGAAGCAGGCGAAGCGCCTTTACATGAAGCTTTTGACAAGCAAGTCGTCGTACAAGGATTCTGCGTTTGCGTCTATCCGTCGATTGAGAGAAGTGCTGGGCACGCCCGAATCGCTTGCCGAAAAGGTCGCCTATGCGAAGATGGCCTGCACGAAGGACGAAATGAAGAATTGTCTTGAACTGCTCGATTCTATCCAGGTCCTGGATGCCCAGCAGGCTCAAAAAAATCCGTCCCAGGTCGTGCAACTTGAGGACACTAGCTACTCCCGCTTAAAGAAAAGTACGCTCGACTTGAATACTCGCATTAATTTGTGGGAAAAACGCGCCGGCGCATTGCGTGCGTTAAACCGCAACGAAGAAGCCATTGAACAGTACCGCTATTTGATCGAAAACGTGGAAGCGCGTCCGTCGTGGATCCAGAACATTTTGAAACTTTACCGTAAGGAAGCGGCCGGACTCTTTGACGAAGAAATCCATACTTACGATTCTCTCTTGCAGGACGTAAGCCAGTACAGTACTGAGAATGCGAACAACCTCTGGCTGCGCGGCTTTGAGTTTGAACAGAAATTGATGTACGACAGAGCTATCGAATGCTACATGAAGCTCGTCCATAAGCGGTTTAAAAATAACGTAAAACGCCAGTGGGCGAGGTTCCGCATCGGTTACGTCTATTTCAAGCGCGGCATGTGGGTCGAGGCTGCGGCCAATTTCCGGGAAGCGACGAAGGAACCGTTCATGTGGAGCGGAAGCGCTTCGAGGATGTTCCTTGGCGATACGTACATGAAAATGCACGAGGATTCGCTTGCGCGTGAGGCGTACCTGGACTGCATCAAGGATTTCCCGCTTTCGTATTACGCCCACCGCAGCCGCATGAAACTTTCGGAAAACAACCTGATGGCGGCGGACAAGATTCCGTATGCGCATGGGGTGCAGATGTCTCCGGCTGCAACGCTTGATTGGATCCGCTCTGTGAACAAACTTGGGAAAGCCGACGCCTCGTACAGCAAGGAACGCTATGAACGCATCAAGAAACTGTTCGTCTATGGATTCGAAGATGACGCGTTCAGGCTTTATGACGAAGTGAGGAAGAAAAACTACAAGCGTCTGGATTTCCTTTATGAGTACGGCAAGTTGTTCTATGACATGGGCGAAACGGCTGCTGGTTATAGGCTTGCAAGACAGTTCCAGGCGAAAATAGACAGGCGCCTGCTCATGGCCCCGCCAATTGACATTCTCCATTATTTGTACCCCGTGCCCTATGCCGATCCGGTTGTCTATTATTCCGGCAACAACATCGACCCGTTCTTTGTCTATAGCGTGATGCGCCAGGAATCCATATTCGATTTCCAGATAACATCGCCTGCAGGGGCTTGTGGACTTTTGCAGATCATGCCCGCGACAGGCAAGATGCTTGCCGACAAGGAAGAAATCGCGAACTTCGATCCGAAACGCCTGTACAACGCCTACCTCAATATCCGCTTGGGAATCCGCTATCTGACGGACCTCAAGGAAGATTACAGGAACGACTACATGTACGTGCTGTGCAATTACAATGCGGGCCCGAAACCGACGAAACGCTGGCAAACCCAAAGCGATGGCTTCCCATGGGATTTGCGCGTCGAGGAAATCAGTTACTGGGAAACCCGCGAATACGTCAAGCGCGTTATGGGAAATTACTGGATCTATAAAGAAATTTACGATGGAATTTAGTTGTTTAGAACTTAGAGCTTAGAACTTAGGGTTTAGAGTTTTTTGAATTAAGGAAAGAGTTTAAGAGAATGTTGATTGTTTCGAATTATCAAAAACTAGTTGTGTGGCAAAAGGCAATGGCCTTGACTATAGAAGTATACAAGCTAATTAGAAAAAGTCCTAAACAGAATCTCCTAAATTCTACCATCTAAGTTCTACCAACTAAGCTCTGCCAACTCATGTTATTTCTACTTCTAACCATTGGTCCTGCGTTTTTATTTGCTTGCGGTAATATTCTCGAAAAGTCCGGCGTTTCAGCGGTCGGCAAACGCACGGGCGGAACGTCCAAGCCCTGGGAATTCTTCAAGGGAATTATAACGAATAAATTCTGGTGGCTGGGTATCGGGTGTTCCGGGCTTGCAACGCTCGGTTACTACATCGCGATGGCCCAGTATGATTTGAGCCAGGTGCAGCCGATGATGGTCTTGAATCCGGTTCTTACCGCCTTGATGGGCTTTTGCATCTTGAAGGAAGCCTTGACGAAGCGCATCGTGGTTGCCATTTGCTTTGTCGTGGCGGGGCTCCTTTACTCTGTCGAAAATTTGGGTGAATCGACGGCAGTGCAGAACGTCGGGACGCTATGGGCTTATGCGGGTGGGCTTTGTTTTGCGACGCTGATTGCCCATTTGTGGGTGAAGGACCGCGAAATGGTGGATTCGCTCATCATGGGGGTCGGCTTTGGGCTATCGGCGGCGTTCTACAAGAGTCTGGCGATGGATTTTGACCTTGACAATATCGAGTTCTCGTCTATTGCGAACTTGATTTTGGACTTGAGAGCGCTCGGTTACGTGGCTACGTATGGCATTGCGTTTCTTTATTCGCAAATCTCGTTTTCGCGCGGGAGAGCCTTGTTCATTATCCCGTTCAGTGCCGCAGTCGGCGCCGCCGTGCCTACATTGGCCGGAGCGCTCGTTTTTTCGGAAGCGTTCCCCCTCGGAAAGGCCGTCTCTGTTTCTCTTGTGCTCATTGGCGCATGCCTGTTCATTGTCCGCAGACCCCGTAGAAAGAAGTAGAAATCTTGCGCAGGTTGCAGACGTAGCCGTGTTGCATGCAAGATTATTCCATAGGTCCGCTATCCTTTACGCAACGGACGGAAAATGCCCAAGCCTTTTCATAATATCCACTAGAAAAAACTTTGTTATTATTTGAAAAACAAGATGCAAAAGCGTTCTCATAATATGTGATTGGGCCCAAGTCGCTAAACATATCTGTAGATTGATTTGGTGTCCAAAAACATGTTTCTTGGCCGATATAATCCCAAAATCTACTTATGTAATTTCCTTGATCATCAAGAGTTTCACATTCGGACATTAATCCTGTAAGTCTGCAATCATAGAGCATTCCAGCTGGCAGTATACTAAATTCAAAATTATTGCTGTCATTATCGCCATCGAGCCAACCATTTGCAGGTTTTAAATCAGTAGCGAAATTATTTAAGAGACCCAACAATGTATCCCATTCGTTTACTGACGGTATATGCCAGTTTTGTGGACAAATACCCTGTATTTGGGATTCTGAAGACGTTTTGTCCCTGATGTATATACTACAATTACTATAATGCTTCGTATAGCAATCCATTGCGGCTTCCCACGTATAGAGCCTTCCGTATTTTGCACAACTGTCGGGCTCGTTGTTGTAGCACCAACTTACGGAATCTGAACTGCTATCTTGCTTAGGATAGGCGTAGTTCAGGTTCTCGGCCATCCAAATCTGTTCGCCTATTTTTACTGTTTTGTACACATGTCCATCGCGTTCGTCCGTCATCTCGCCAAAAGACACGGAGCCAATGCCTGAAGAACTAAGATTTGAACTGCTGGATGTAGCATCAACAGATGAAGAAGAAAGCTCTACCGTTAAAGAACTTGAAAGTGTTGTTTGCGAAGAGGACTCCGTTTGTTCTGAAGAAGATAATGTACTTGTTGCAAGCGAACTTGAAGAAATTTCGGCATTTTGAATGCTTGAAGATGTTGCTTCGCTTGCTATACTGTCAATGGGAAAAACAGCCGGATTCTCTTCGCCGCAGGCAGAGAAAAGGAAAGCCAAAAGTCCCGCGAGTAAGAAAAACCTGTTGATACGCATTGCCACCTCCGCTCTTGTAAATATATACAAATTTATCGCGATGGGGGTAATGCGTTTTTACTTTGAAGCTTCTGCATCCTTTACGCAACGGACGGAAACGGCCCTCCGTATTTTTTCCATGCTTTTTTCCAAAATAGATCGTTCTTGACTTGAAAAACAGAAAGCAAGAGCATCTTCATAATCTGAAATAGGGGCTATATCATCGAGTATTTTTGTTACTTGTATTGGCGTCCAAAAGCATGCTTCTTTGCCAACATTGTACCATTCATTATGGTTATAAAGCAGTCCTGCGGGCAGTACTTTAAATCCAAAAACATCACTGCCATTGCCATCGTCGAGCCAACCATTTGTAGATTTTAAATTCGAAGACAATTTATTTGCATAGTTAAACAAAGCATCCCATTCTTCTACTGATGGAATATGCCATTTTGGGGGACAAACACCAGGAAGGTGAAAATCGTAGTAATCCTCAATTTTTAAACCGTGCTGCCAATTATTTCCAAATCCACACATGTCGCAATTTTGAGAACAACTCATGAGACAGATCTCAATTTTTTCTTTGAAATAGGTTACACTGTCCATGGCTGCAGACCATAAATAGAGCCTGCCGTATTTAGCACAACTGTCTGGTTCGTTGTTGTAGCACCAGCTTACGGAATCTGATGTGCTATCCTGTCTTGGGTAGGCGTAGTTCAGGTTCTCGGCCATCCAGGTCTGCGAGCCAATTTTCACGGTCTTGTAGACCTGTCCGTCACGTTCATCAGTTATTTCGCCAAAAGACACTGGGCCAAAGCCTGAAGAACTAAGATTTGAACTGCTGGATGTAGCATCAACCGAAGAAGAATGCTCTACCGTCAAAGAACTTGAAAGTGTTGTTTGCGAAGAGGACTCTGTTTGTTCTGAAGAAGATAATGTACTCGTAGCAAGCGAACTTGAAGAAATTTCGGCATTTTGAATGCTTGAAGATGTTGCTTCGCTTGCTATACTGTCAATGGGGAAAACAGCCGGATTCTCCTCGCCACAAGCGGAGAAAAGGAAAGCCAAAAATCCCGCGAGTAATAAAAAACTGTTGATACGCATTGCCACCTCCGCTCTTGTAAATATATACAAATTTATCGCGATGGGGGTAATGCGTTTTTACTTTGAAGTTTCTGCGTCCTTTACGCAACGGACGGAAAGACCCCATGATTTATGTATTGGTGAATCTGGATAAGCCTCGATCTGGCTGGAAAAACAGATACTTATAGCATGATCATATGTATAAACGTCAAGTACGTATGTAAATTGATCTGTAGTCCAAAAACTAGTCATATCGCCAGATCCACAGTCTAGCTCCTTAACATAGTCCGCATTTCTGATCCATTCTTTATTTCCTCCATCCATTCCCTTTTCGCCTTTATATATTCCTCCTGGTAGCACCCCAAATCCAAAAATATCGGAGCCATTACCGTCCTCAGACCATCCACTTGTAGATTTAAAATAATTTGGTTCATAATTTGCAAGAGCTGTTAATACAACCCATTCACCATACGAAGGCAAATGCCAGTTTTGGGGACAGGAATTCATGGCCGCATCCCACGTATAGAGCCTGCCGTATTTCGCACAACTGTCAGGTTCGTTGTTATAGCACCAACTTACGGAATCTGAACTACTATCTTGCTTAGGATAGGCGTAGTTCAGGTTTTCCGCCATCCATGTCTGCGTGCCGATTTTCACGGTCTTGTAGACCTGTCCGTCACGTTTGTCAGTTATTTCGCCAAAAGACACGGGGCCAAAGCCTGAAGAACTAAGATTTGAATTGCTGGATGTTGAATCTGCAGACGAAGAAGAATGCTCTACCATCAAAGAACTTGAAAGTGTTGTTTGCGATGAGGATTCTGTTTGTTCTGAGGACGATGATGTACTTGTTGCAAGCGAGCTGGAAGAAATTCCTGCATTTTGAATGCTTGACGATGTTGCTTCGCTTGCTATACTGTCAATGGGGAAAACAGCTGGATTCTCCTCGCCACAAGCGGAGAAAAGGAGGACGAGAACTCCTATAATCATGTAATTTTTTTTCTTAAACATTTCGAGCCTCCCGATATCCTAAATATATACTGATTTATGGTGTAGTGGTTGCAGGAGTGTTGATTAACTGTATCGACAACAACTTTATTCCTCCAAACGGGACGTTGCCTACTTTTTTGTAGATGATGCTCACTTGTTGATTGTTGTTGAAAGCGAGCATGGCGAGCGAGCCCGCCAAGGTGAGCGAAAGGGGTCCCATGTTTTCCCTGTTTTCCCATAGGAAAATCCAGGCCGTGGAGTCCTGAGTACTGTCTTTGGGCGCCAAAGAACTCGTGAGGAGGTCCGCACAAGTGGAATCGGCTCCTAGGTTGAAGTGCATGATATTGTCCTCTCCGACGATGTTGAAACCGAGGTTGCAGACGTAGCCGTTTTGCACGCACGAGCCTTCCGGATTTGAATTGGGGGTCGATGGCGTGTTGCAGTACGATTCGTGTGTCGTTGCCCAAAGCGATACTGCAAGGATAAAGATTGCGCTCAGTATTTTTTTCATGGGGTTCTCCTTTTTTTTCTTATCGCCTCGAAGGGCATTTTCAATATGGATTCGGAGATGGAACGGATTCTCGTGACGGCGAATCCCCATCCCTGCGAATTGTCGTTGTCGCTGTGCAGGGTGACAGTCAGTTTCTTGGACTTGACCTTTACCACTTTGCCGGCAAGTTGGTTACCCACATAAGTCCCGATGGCGTTTCCATTTGCGTCGGTGAGGACGATATTGTCGCCGTTCCCTACGAAGGTGCTGTCGTGGAATGTCACGTAATAGACCTTGTCGTTACCCAGCTCGTACGTGCAGCTGTAGTCCGTTTGCGGGGCGTATCCTTGGCCCGCGTTGCATTTGTTGTCCTTGCTGAGTTCCAGGTCGCTCACGAGTGTTGCGACTTGGGCGTTGACGGAATCGTTGTTGGGTTCTTTGACGGAGCGCCCGAATACGACAACCTGCCAAGTTCCGAGTTCCGGATTCTCGACATCGACGACTTCGACGTTGTTCAGGTGGTCGAAACAACTGTAGCCGATGTTGTCACTGGAATGGCAATAGTTGTATGCAGTGTCAACATCGCTTTCATGGATGTTTTCAAGGCCTTTACTACTAGTAATTTGGACATCAATATGCCGTCCTGCTGCATTAATGAATTCTGTAGGCAGGGGATCCAGCCGCCACGGGTAATGGTATTTCCCGGAAGGGCTGATTAGATACATGTCGAGGTCGTTGACAAGTTTTGTTTTTTTGAATTCGGGTATCCAAGATTTAGAACTTATTAGGACGCCTGGGGCATCGTCCCACACCAATGTTGTCCTTAAGTGGCTGCGAGTGGAATCCACCTTGACGGTCCAACGCTTTTCGTACCCGTTCCCGATTTCGATTTCCTTGAATTTGGAAAATTCCCTTGTCGTCGGATTGTAATCCGAAATCATGTCCAGAGCGGCCTTCCCGTCGAGGTAGCCCCATCCCGTGGCGAAGTCGGGGCCCTTGCCGTACGGCGTGAAGTGGCATTCCCCGTCGTTGTGGGCTACTGTGAGGTCGGTATTGCAATCGAAGTGTACATCCTCCGAATCTTCCATATCCACGGCTGTGTGTATCATCAACGCCTTCACGGTGGAGTTCCGCATGGAGTGTTTATCCAGCGGGTCGCCGGTCAGTTTCTGGAACTTCTGGTACATGAGCGCCGCGACGCCTGATGTGAACGGGGCTGCCATGGAGGTTCCTGCGGCAGGAGTCAGCCAGTATCCGCAACTGTCTCCATGGCATATGTCCGGTGTCGTGATCCCTTTTGTAAAGGCGAAATCGATGCGTAGTTCGTCTGCTTTGATGTTGTGATGCAAACTGGAAAGATTCACACGGATACTTTCGAATTTATCTGTAACTCGCCATGGTATAAAGATATGGTCTTCTTCTTGGATACTACATGCCTTTTTCGGATCGGATGGGCATGTCCCAAAATAGACTTCGCCATAAAGGGTGGTGTCCCTGTTGCTATTGTCCTTGACGATTCTGTAACGGACTTCCACTTCGTCCGTCGTATCGATGTCGGTTCTGCCGGTCAGTCTCCATGCAATATA
>JAEEGK010009443.1_pt1 | contig 22781 bp, 17 predicted proteins | sample 8958771 | NCBI WGS metagenome assembly JAEEGK01 (sample SAMN16246547, study PRJNA631951) | gut metagenome | biome: gut microbiome; feature: rumen; material: SC-attached | host: Bos | place: Iran: Karaj | collected 2018-10 | reverse complement strand
GGGATTGGGGATTGGGGATTGGGGATTGGGGATTGGGCCCAATCCCCAATCCCCAATCCCCATTTATATCTATTAATTTTTATATTTGATATAATATTTTATTATATTCTTTGTTTAATTTATTTTATTTTTTATTTTATTTTATATTATTAATTCATTAATGTTTTAATTTGTTCTTTTTTTTATATATGATTGACCTTTTAAGGAAAAGTTATTGCAATTTATTTGTTTTATTAATTCTTTATAATTTTTCTATTCCATTTTAAATTTATAATTCGTATATAAAAAACTAAAAATATAATTAAAAATCTAAAAATGATTCTTAAAAACTTTTTATTTTTAAAAATGATAATAATAATTTATCAAACAAAATTAGTTTTATCGATAGAAATAGAATGTAATGAATATAAAGATTGTTTTAATTGTTCAATTTGTGCAAAAGAAGAAACTATGACATGTAAGTGTGAATGGGATCCAATTTTAAAACAATGTACTAATTCATCATTTTTAATAAAAAATGCAGACTGGAAAAATTATTATAAAAATTGTAATGATGATTTATCTAAATTAATACAACAAAATTATTGTGGTGATTTTCAAAAAACAAAGAATAAATTTACTTTAACATTACCAGAAATAAATAATTATTTTGGTTCACATAATTTATATTGTTATTATATTTTACACAACAACAAAAATCCAAAAACAAATTATGAGATAAAAATTAATCAATACGAATCCGACATAAAAATAGATTATATAATTAATTTTAATGATGACAATATTTCTTATTTAAGTTCAAATAATGACAACTTTAAACCAAATTTTTCAAAAGTTAAATATATTGAATTTCATATTTATATTAAAGAGATTTATACTAAATCACCTTTTGAAATCGAAATTACTATGAAAGATTATACTAAAAAATTTGTTATAATTATTATTGTCATTGTTGTTTTTTTTATAATTATTTGTGGCACTTCTATTTATTTTTTTACAAAGAATTTAAGTGTTATTAATTTTGATGAAAATAATCTAAATGATAATAATCCAAGTCAAAACAATGAAATCAAAAAAAAAGAAAAAGAGAATCAGATTATTAAAAAAAAAATTAACTTTTTATTGAATAGAGATGAATTTTTAGGAAGTAAAATATGTAAAAAAGAATATGAAAAATATGGTAGCACATGTTCAATTTGTTTAGAAGAATTATGTTGTGAAAAAGATTATATAAGTTTAACTCCTTGTTTCCATATTTTTCATTATAAATGTTTAAGTGAATATATGAGAAAAAGTATAAAAAATATTCATTGTCCAAATTGTAATTTGGATTTATTAGAAAGTTTTGAATTTAAAGATGGATTTAATAAGTTAAATAATATAATAAATCCTCAACATATTTCTGTGAATAATCGAAGAAATGTAAATCTTAATCTTTATACCAATGATGGTAATTTTAGTATAAGTAGTAATAGAAGATTTAATGATTCTACTCAGAGAAATAATAATAACTCTTTAAATACTCATCACAATGAAAATAATAATATTTCGAACAATATTAGAATTCATAATTTATATATGTCTAATGAAGACAATTCTACTAGAAGAGAATTAAATGATAGAAATTTTAATATTGTAAATGATGATTAATGCATTGAAATTTTTAATTAATTATCTTTGAGAGTAATATTTAATAAATTATTTAAAAAAATTCTATAAAAATAATATTTCTTATTATTTATTAATTATAATATAAAAACTATATATTTTCAATTCACATCAAAAATAATCAACAAAATAAAATAAATTAGATTTTAATATATCAATATTAAAATAGAGGAAAAATAAATAAAATTAGCTTCCATAAAATAATAAAAAAAAATTTAAAAAGAATCATTTTCTTGATTAATTGGAATAACTTTTTCAGCAAAATTTCTAAATCTCAAACCATATCTTTTAGGATCTAAAACAGAGAAATTTGTATCTTTCATTTGTTTAATATATCCAACAAAAGTTTTAGCTAATTTTTCACTTTTTTTTTCAAAATTAAAAGTTCCTAAAAAATCAATAATAGAAAATTCAAATAAATAATTTTTATCTTCACTTTTCATTATACCACAATTATTTAAACTTAAACAAATATCATTTTGTCGATATTTATGAACAAAAACTAATAAAGAATAATCTATAACTTCAAATCTTTCTAAAAATTCACTATCATTTTTAATAGATTTAATTAAGTTTTTTGAATGAGAAGATTTTAAAAGAAAATTAAATTTTAAAATTTTTAAATCAATATCTTTTAAAACAATATTTTTATATTTTTCAATTAATAAATTTCGATTTAATTTTTCATCTATTTTACTTATATTTTGTCTATCAACAGTTGATCCTTTTAAATCAAAAGTTAATATTTTAGTTTCTTTAGGAAGAGAATCCATATTTTTTTGTAAAATAAAATGAATTTTTCCTTTATCTTTTAATTCTATTTTATAAATTCCATAAATTCTACATAAAATACTTTTTGTATCTCTTAATCTTTTATGATATAATTTTAACATTTTAATAAAAATTTTTTTTTCTTCTTTATTTATTGTTTTTAATAAAAATTTTTTATCCCATGTTGATAAAATTGAATTGTCACCTCTTCCACCAGAAACTTTTAATTTATTTAAATATGTTAAATTTTTAATTGGATCTAAACTTTCTATTATATTATTTATTGATATTTTATCTATCATTCTAATATGATAAAAAACAAAAGGACAATAAGTTTTTATTTTAAAATTAAATTTTTTAAATCTTTCATCATATTTCACACTTAACCAATTAGGAATATTTTTTTCATTAAATTCTAACCAATTACTTTTTTCTTTATAAAAATATTGTTCATTAAAAGGAAGAGTTGAATTAAGATAATTTTTATATTTTAAATTATTTTCATATTTTCTACTTAAATATATAGAAATTGAAATTCCCATCATTCTTAAAAGATTATCATCTAAATCTAAATGATAATACATTACATCAAAGGGACTTAAACCAAAAATGTTTTGAGTCTTTGAAATTATTGAATTATTTTTTTCAAAATTATTTGAAGTATTGATTAATGATGAATTTATATATGTTAATTTTGAATCTTCACTTTTAATACTTTTACAATCATCTGAATAAAGTTGATTTATTGATTCTATACTTCTTAATTTATTATGAAATTCTTTTATTTCTGTTTTTTGCTTAATTAATTTTTTTCTATATGTTTCATCCTTTTTTTTTTCTTCAATTATTAACATTTCTGTTCTTTCAATTGGAAATTTATTTTTTGATATACTATTTATTGAATCATTTGAAATTATATTTTCATTCTCATTTATATTTAAATTTAATTCTAAATCATTTAACTTATCGTTTACATTTATTGGAATTAAAATATTACTTTCAAAAGGATTATCATTTATTATACTTTTATTTTCATTTTTCCCATTATCTAAATTAAATTCATAACTATCATTTAATTTTATTTTATCTTGGAATGGAATTAAAGATGAAACATTTTCTTTTTCAGGAATATTTGTTGAAATTAAATTTGTTTTTGATTCTGTAAATATACATAATTCTATTATTTTTTGACTAGATTTTTCTTTTTTTAATTTTCCGATTTTTGAACACATAATAATTTTCCATATAAACTTTTTCATAATTGGATCTGTAGATTTAATTACAACAATAAATGTTGGATATAAACTTATTAATGTTAATGTTATAAAATTTAAATGATAATCATTGAAATTATCAAAATCAAAAGTTTCTTTTAAAATAGTACAAAAAATATAAGGAAAAAAACAAATTAGAAAATAACAAATACATAAAATATGTCTTTTAATTAAAGAAGTAAATATTTCTCTTATTATTATTTCTCTTCTAATTTCTGTACTTAAAGAATAAAAATCAATATTTTTTTTAAAAATATAATATAAACGACTTATTATATAAATAATAAATACACTATTAATAAGAGAAAATAAAATAATAAAATTATTACTATATAAATTTGTAAAAGAAAAATCTTTTTTTGTTATATTTTCTTCAGTAAATTCTAAATTAAAATTTGTTAAAAGATAAATTATGAAAAAATAAAAAAAAGATTGATATCTATAAAATTTAATTCTTTTATCAATATTAGTTTTATAATTATAATAAGTTACATAAATATTATGGGTTAAACAACTAATCCAAAAATAAGAAAGAAATATTATAACTGGATTAAACATTCCAGAAATTTTCATAAATAAAGTTAAATTTTGAGGAAGAACAAAAAAAATTTGTATAAAAATAATAAAATATAAAAAGCATAAAATTCCTTGAATTACTATTAAATATAAAGTTAAACTATTAGGATTATTTTGATATTTTGGCATTTTATAATAGAAAAAAATAAAAAATGAGGTACAAATTAAACTTATAGCATTTAAAATACCAAAAAAAAAACATGAATTTAAATGAAATTTTCTTTCTGATGATTTATCATTAAATATTATATTATCAATGAAAATAATAGACATAATAAACTTATTTTTAAATTTTTCAATAAAATTATTAAAATAACAAAATATAATATTTATTAAAATTAATTTTTATTCATGAGATTCTTTTAATATTTCATTATAAATAAAATTACTTTTAAAATCATTATTTTTTTTTGATGAATTAACTCCAATGTAATTTTCATTTATTTTTTTTTGTCTCAAATAATTATATACAAAAGCAAAATTTTCTCTATTTTCTAATAATTGTTTATTTCTATCTTTAAAAGTTCCTTCAACATTATAACCAGAATTATGAGTAAAAGAGTTTGGTTTAAAAGTTATTCCTCTTTCATTATCAATAAATTTTTGTAATTTTTTTTTCCTTTCATTATATTTAGAATAATCATTATATAATCTTTCTGTCACTTCTGCTGATAAATTTTTCTTCCTTTTTTTTTCTTTTTGAGAAAATGATTTTTGAGGATATAGTAAATTATTATAATATAAACATGTACATTTATTTACCATTTTTTTCTTTTCTTTTTTTATTTCTAATTTCTCATTCAATTCATTTTCATTGTTTATTATATTTTTTCTGGAATTTAAATCTTTTAAATTATATTTAATTGGACTATTATCTTCTTTATTTATTGCTTTATTTATATTATTCAATTTTGAATCTGATATAAATGATTTTGAAATTTGTTTTTTTTTGGGAAAATTATTTATTCTTTGAAATGGATATTGATTCAAATAAAAATTTATATTATCTTGATTTAAATTATCTTCATTTACTTTATTTATCTTCTTTTCTTTTTTATTATAAGAATTTTTCCATAGATTAAAATATTTTTTCAAGTTACTGTTTAAATATTTATTTATTATATTATATAAACATAAATGTTTATTAATTCCTTTGTTTCTTATAAAATTTTTAATTATATTATTTGCCATACATTTAATTTGTGTAATAGTTAAATTCATAATATAAGTAGATAAAGCTTGAATAATAAATTCATCATTATATAAATTTTTAGAATAAGTAAATGAAGAATTATTATTATTACTCTTTAAAGAAATATTATTTCCATACCTTTTCAAAAAAGAAAAATATAAATCATTAAAATTTGATAATGCAGTTTTAGGTAAAATACCAATATATAAAAGGTAATCTATTATTTCTTTTGAATAAGTATCCATTAATTAATTAAATTTATATATAAAGAAATTAATTAAATAGGTATTATAAATTTATTTTCATAATTATCTATTAGAAATCTAATTTTATTTTCATTTAAATTATTTTGTTGAAGAACTTTTATTATTTTTTTTTCTAGAAGAGAATATATAATTACTTCATTATATTCATTTTTAAAAAATATTAAATTTATTTTATTTTGAAAAGAAATTAATTTCTGATTAAAAGTTAAATTATTAGTTTGATTTGATACATATAATTCAATAATCTTTTTATTATATTTATCAAAAAGAAATATTGAATGAATTGAATTTTGAAGGAGATATAAATTTTTTTTTATTTTTAAAACCTCAATTATAGTAGTATTTAATGTATTTATAATATATTCTATTTCGTAATTATTTTTATTTATAAATAATATTTTCCCATCTTTATTAAAAAGAGTAAAATATTTTAATGATACAATTAAATTAGTAAAAAAATAATGGTTTTGAAAAATATGTTTTCCTTTAAAAATTATTTTACTTAAGAAAACATTTTTTTCTATTATAATTGAATCTGTATTTTTTGTTATAAATTCTTTATTTTCAATTTCAAATGAAAATAAATGATTCTTTATTAAATAATAAAAAATATCATGGTAATTAGTAATAATTGGCCAATCATACATCATTGGCAATGATTTAAAATTATGGATTTTAAAAGAAAAACATTTTGTTATTGAAATTTGTAATTTTTCTTTCTTTGAATTTAGTAAATCTAAAAAATTTGAAAGACAAAAAATATTAATGTAATTCTGAATTAAAAATATTGAATTTCCTATTATTTTACAATTATCAAATTTTTCATATATAAAAAATTTTTTATAATAATTTTCGTCATCTATTTTATAAATTAATAAACTTGTGTAATTTATATTAAATTGCATTTTTATTAAATATTTATCATGAAATATTTTATAAGGTAAATCATCTATTTTTTCTCCAAAAGAAATAATTTCATAGTTTTTGGATACAATTTCTTCTTTATTAATATTTTTATTTATATAAGAATTATCATAAATTTTTTGAAAACGAATTATTTGAAAATTTGAAATTTTATATTTATTGTTTTTATTTATTTTTTGATTATGATTTCTTCTATTTTTTTCATCAATAATTTGAGAATAAGATTTTAATATTCCATTATTTTTATTTTCAAGAGGGAAATATCTATTTTTTTCAACATCAAAATAAAAACCTGGTATTTCAATAATATCATTATTATTATTATTTAAATTTATATTATTGTAATCTTTTTTTTTTCTTATTTTCCAAAATTCTTTTTTATAATCATTATTACTTCTTCTTCTTTTTTTCATATAATTATTCATCATTAAATTTAAATTAATCAATTTATTAAAAAAATGTTTAATAAATTATTATGTAGAATTAATATTCTTTTGAATTTAATTATTTTTTTATGGAATAAAAACATATATACAATTATTTTTTATTTAACTTATTTATTAATTAAAAATAAATTATTTTAAACATTATTTTCATCTTCTTTGAGATTATTATTATTTTCATATTTATTATAATTATCATAATTATCAATATTATTATTATTATTATTCATATCTTCATTTTAATCTAAATTTAGAGCAACACAACTATAAAATTCACTTTTATTTTGATTTTCTTCTTGTTCATTTTCATGATATTCTTCTTCATTTTTAAATTCATCCACAATAATATTGTTTCATTAAAATCATCTTTTAAAAAACTTTTATCATTTAATGCATAATCTAATATTTTTTCAATTTGTTATTCCTTAAATGAATTGTCCAGTTAATTCATCATTTTCAATAAATTATTTTTAATTTCTTTTTTATAAAAAATATTTTTACTGCAATATTACTTTAATTTTTAAAAAATTCTTGAAATTCATCTATTACTTTGTATAATTTACTTCCAAGAAGAAGATTCTACGAATTTTGAGTTAGAAATTTTTCAAAATATTTTTTTGAAATTTCAATATTTGAACTTTTATAATTTTAGCATAAATTTTAATTCAAGAAATAAAAATTTTTATGTTTATTGAAATAGTTTTATGTATTTAATGATCTATAGAAATTTTACAATGATTACAAATAAATTTTTTATAATTCCTACAATAATTTGCAACAAAATATTTATCATATAAGCATGCAACAATTTTTTTTATAATCATTTTCTTCTATTATAATTCCCTTTTAATTATTTTTGGAACTTTTTTATTCTTATTCAAGTTTTTTAATAAAAATCTCTCCTTTAAAAAAATTTAAATTGGGATAAATCTTGTTTTTGATATTTAAAACTTATATTTTGTTTTAAGGGATAAAATAATTTTTTTGCTAAAGTTTTTATTTCTAATATTCTTTGTTATGTATTCATATTTGTTTATACTCTTCTATTATTATATTCTAATGTTACTTTTATATTTTTATTAAATTAGATTTCATATTGTTTTTATATTATTTATTAATTCTAATATTTTTTCAATAAATATGAACCTCATTTATTATAATAAAAAATTATAATTATTATTATTATTATAAATCAATAAAAAAATTATCATTATATATAAATTAATTCTATATATAAGATTAATGTATATTATGTTATTAGAGTTAATTGGTTTTAGATAATGTTTTAATTTAATAAAATCAATTAAAACTATTTCAAATTTTTATGTTACAGGAGATTAAATTTATATATATTTCTTTTATTATTATATAAAATTAAATGGAAGAAAATATCAAAATAAATTTACTTAATAAAGACAATTTAACTGAAAAAAATTATTCAACAATATCTATACTTAGAAAAAGAAGTACAAAGAGTACAATTAGAGATTATGAACAAAAGGTAAAAGAAATTAAAAAAAAAATTTCTGTTCTTAAAATAAATAAATTTATAAAATTAGGAAAAATTTTAAATTTGGCATCTAATTATTGGTTTGAATAACAAAAATAATATATTGATGAACTATGAATATATATAACATATATGGAAATAAAACAAAAATAAATAAGATAAATATTTTTCATATTTGTATTATTGATTTTCTTCTTATATAAATTTATATATTTAATTAAGTTGATTTTTAATTTTTTATTTAATCATCATTTTCTACATACAAATTATTTAGTAAATATTTCATTAAAACTATTTTTAAATCTAAAATTTTATTCATGTAAATTTAATTAAATATAAATTATTTTATCTAATTATTTATGCATTATATTTGAAATTTTTCATGAAAAATCATAAGAATTAGTTTGAGTTCCTTTATTTTTTATTTGTTTTTTAGATTTATTTAATAAAAAACTTGAAATATCATATTCAGAATTATTATTTTTAGAATCTTCAAATTGACAATTAATAATTTTTTTTGATTCTAAAATATTAATTCTATTATATTTTTCTATCATTATTTTAATATTTTTTGAAAAATCATTTTCTAATATTTTTTGTTTTACAAATTTAATAGTATTATCTCTTTTGATATTCTTAAAATTATTATTTTTCAATTTTTTTATAAAATTTTCACCAGAATAAAATTTTTTTCCTTGTTGATTTATTTTTTTTTTAGAAGAATAATTCCTTATAGTTATATTTTTCATACTATTAACTTTTTTTTTTTTGAAATCTATCATTAAAATCATTATTATCATATAAAAAGTAATTTAATTTTAAATTATTTGAATGATGAAGAAAAAAATTTTTATTTGTCTTTTGATATAATTTTGATATAAATGTTTTTGCTAATAAATTATTTCTAACAAAATATTTATATTTTGATGGAGGATATTTTTCATATTTCATATTATATTGATATATTGTATTTCCTGAATTAATCTTTTTTTTTTCAAAAGGAAATAAATTAAATGATTTTCTTGATTTTGTATTATTATTGAAAAAACAATCTGTACTATTATTTCTTTTCATTGTTGTTATTTTTGAATCCAATAATTTATTTGAAAAAGCATTTACGTTAAACCAATTATTTTTATTTCTTGTATTTTTTATAACAACAAATTTCATATTATTCATTACTTAATAAATTATAAATATTTTAAATTTGAATGATTTTCATAATAATTAAAAATAAGAATATCCTTCATTAATAAATTCTCACTCATTATATCTTTACTTTTAAGTATATATTATAAATTATTTTAATTGAAAATAGAAAACTTTAATCTTTAAATAATGAATGAATATATTATTTCTGCTTTTAATGATTAATAATTAATTATAATATTATTTATCAAAAAAGATTATTTTTTTTTAATTAAAAATGATAGTGTACTGGTGTAAAGAAGAAAAGAAAAATTTCAAAAATGAAAAAGAAGAAACAAAAACAATAATATATCCAACCTCAGATTTAGATATATATAATTTAAATTCCTTTAATTCAGAAGAATTAAATCATTTATATAATCAAAATGATTTTTTTGAAGAAAATTCTTTTAATGAAATTTATAATGATTTTGATAATAATAATTCATCTGACACAAGAAGTGTTTCAACAGATGAAAATAAAGAAATATTTGAAAATATTATTTTAAATATTATAAGTAATCCTTTAAATAATGAAAAACAAATTGATGAAAATAATATAAAAAAAGAAATTGAAAATTTCTTTTCTGAAAATTGTTTAATTAATGAAGAAAAAATTTTACAATTTTTTAATTTATGTCAAAATGAATCTTTAAAAGAATTTTTTTTCCAAAAAATTATATTTCATTTAGTTGATTTATTCAATAATAATAAAAATATTTATGAAAAAATTTATATGATGATAACTGAAGATCAAAGAAAAATTTTTATAAATGAAATTATAAAAAAAACACCTCAATTAATTATTAATGAAAATGGATGTGAAGCATTATTATTTTTAATATCATTTAAAAAAGAAAATATTATTAATCATATAATTAATCAAATATCACAAAATTTTCTTTTTTATTGTTTAAATGATTATTCTTCTGAAATTATTTGTCTTCTTTTATCAACTGGAATTAACTTTTCAAATATTAAAAATCAAATAAAAGAAAATTTAGATTTTATTTCTCAAAATGAAAATGGAATGAAAATCATTGAAATATCTCGAAAATTTCATATAATATAAGTGATAAAATAGATTTATTAATTATTTTCTTTCATATATAATATAATGAATTGTAATATAAATATTATAATGATAAATTATTTTTGTAATGTAGAAAAAATTTTAGTATACTTTATAACATAGTTTAAAAGAATAAAATACCATTTACCATAAGAATATAAATAAGTAGTAATTTAAAGTTAATGTTTATGTACTTAAAACTCTTTTAAAAAAAATTTTTTTATTTTTAAATATAAATATTAAATTAAATCCAAAATAAATATTTAAATATATTATTTCAAAAAACAATAAAATTTCCAATATATAAGAGTAAAATAAAAAGAGGAATAATAAGTGATAGACTTATTATTTGATAAATTTAGAAGTATTATTCATTAAAAATAAAAAAGAATTAAAAATTCCTTACCTTAGTTTGATTTAGTCTTTTGTATATCATTTATTTGAGTGGTAAAAAGAAAGAATTATATAATTTAATAAATATATTATCTTTAATTTAATTAAAAAATTGAATATTTATAAAAGAAAAATAAATTCAAATTTTCAAAGATAAGGTGATACCATTAATCCATTACTGAATTCATCAATTTCATTTAAAGGAAATCTTTTAACTATTTTTTCTTTTTTAAAAGGTTTTAAATAATTTTTATTATATTCAAATTTTCTAAATAAATTTTTATTAATTTTCTTTTTATCTTTTCCCTTAACATTATTTTTACTTTTGTTCATTGATGAAGTAGTTAAATTAGAATAAAATTTAGAATTTCTTAATAAATTACTATTTTTATATATTTGATAAGAACTCTTTAAACAATTATTTTCATTTAAATTAAGATTATTATTAGAATCTAAAATTTGATTTATTTTATTTAATTCATATTCTCTTGAAAAAACTTTTCTCATTGGCTTTGATTTATATTCCCAAGTAATATTATTTTTAATAAAATTTATATTTTTAATTGATTTTTCTAATGAATTTCGGACTCTACTAGTGAAAATAGGTGAAATGTTATTTAATATATTTTTTTCACTATTATTTTTTTTTACTAAATCTAAATCTCTTATTGATTTTAAATTATTTAAGAAATCATTTATATTTTTTTCAGAAAAATTATTCTTTAGTTTTTTTTTTTCTTTTGAAATATAATTTGGCCTTAAAAAAGAATTCGAAATATTTTGATAATTATTTATTAAATTATTTGTTGCTGAGAAACTTCTTTTAATTTGTTTTTGAGGATTATTATTTAATGTAGAAGAATAACTTTTTAAATTATTATATTGTTTATTTTTTTTTTTTGGAATTGTACTATTTAATAAATATGAATCTAAACTTATTTTTTCTTTATTATTTCTTGATAATTGAAATGTATGATTTTTCAACTAAAATTGTGTTAAATAAAGTTTTATTTACTATTTTATCATGAGTTGTAAAATACATTTTTTTATTTATTTTTTAATAAGAAAAAAAATAATAAATTGATTAAAATAATTTTAATAATTTGTAAATAGACAGTATAACTAAAGTTTTATATTTAATATTTAAATAATTTACAAATTAAACAACCTATGAAAATATAGAAATAGTTAATAAAAACATTCTTTTTTTTGAATTATTAAAAATAAAATATTTAATAACTGAAAAATCTACAAATATACAATAAACTAAATAATAAATAAGATTATTAATCTTCTTCCTGATTTACATTTTTGTCCTTAATAGTAGTTTTTTGCCTTTTATGATAAAAATCTTCAATATTTAAATGTGAAACATGATCCTTAGTATCATTAATCCAATCAATTCTTTTCTTTTTTTTATTTTATCATTAGAATCATCGTCCCTTTTTTCCTTTAATAATTGCTCAAATAAAATATTATAATTATCATTATTCATTCATCAATAATTTTATATATTAAATTAGTTAAAATATTAATTTTGAAGTTTACAATTATTTTATAATCTAAATTTTTTTATTTATTTTTATTTTTAAAAAATCAAAAAATATATTTTTGATAATGAAAACAAAAATTGAATTAATAATTTATATGAAGATTATTTAATAAATGGATAAAATAGATCCTTTTCCTGTTAGATTAAGTTCATTATTTAGTGACAAAAAAAAGATAAAAAAAATACAATTAAATAAAAAATATAAAGTAATTCCCTATTATATAGAAAATTCTGAGACAAAATTTCAAAGAAATTCAATTTTTCATTATCATAAAATAATGATAAAAGAAAGAGAAAATTGTTATTCAAATTTTGAAAGAAAATTTCAAAGTTTATTAAAAAACAATAAAGAAAAAAATATAAAAAGAAATTTATTACCTTTGCTAAATAAAAGAAGTACATCTCAATCAGATATAAATAATGATTATATTAAACCTAAAATTATATTACCTAAAATTTCAATAAATAAAATAAATAAGAATAATCATCATATAGTAAATTGTAATTCAGGATTTAATAGTTATAGAAATAATGATTTGAAAGAAATGACTGAATTAAAAAAGATAAATATAATTAAAAATTTTAGTTCACAAAATTTATTTCCATCAACTCAAGAATTCTATGAAAATTTGTAACCCTGATATTTTTGAATTATTTATAAATATATCTAATTCTTTATTTTATGTATATTTAAAAAAGAATTATAAAATATTAAAAAAAATTTAGTTTTTATATTTAAAAACAAATTAAAAAAATATAAATGAAAATTCAAGAAGAAAATATACTATTATCAATATCAAATCATAATGTTATATTAGCAAACTAATTTTTAAAAAAAACATTATCCACAAAATAAAAAAGATAATTATTTAAATATGATAATGCAAATTCTTATATATAATAACAATTGTTATTTAGTTTAAAGATTAAAGATTTTAGATTTTATGGATGAATTTTTTAAAAGATATTATAAAATAAATGAAAGTAAAGAAGAATCGCTAGTTTTGTAAATTTCATCAAATATTGAAAATTTTTTTGGTTTTTTGATTGTGAAATAAATAATAATAATATCAAAGAAAGAAGTGAAAAAAAAGTAGAATTATATTATTAATAATAAAAAGATGAAAATAATTTTGATGAAGTTTTAATTGAAGATAATGAATTTTATAATATTGAAATTTCAAAATCAAAAAATTTTTATTATTTTATTATTATTCTTGATTATTGTTTTAATAAAGTATTTTTTTTTAATTTTTTACTCTGAAATTCAAAAAAAGATTTTATAGATAATATAAAAATTATGGGATTAGAGAATAACAGAAGATAATTTTTATTGTGATAAAATTAAACAAACTTATAATTCACTTTTTAGTAAAGTTTCTTTTGATTTTTAAGTAGTTTAAATTAAGTAAAATTATATTAATTATTCAATTCTTTACAATTATAATAATTAATTTAAAAATATTTATTAATATAAAAAAAATTATTTGAAAAGTTTTTAATATTTTTTACTTTTTTAAGGATGAAATTATTAATTATATTTATTTTTTTTAAAGAATAATTAGTTATGATTACAACTCAAATCGAATCTTATCAGACAAAATATTTTTTATATAAATATACTCAACCATTTAACCAAGTTGTAGAATTTTGTACAAATATGGAGATATTAAAAAAAATAAATTTTTTAGGATTAATAGATAGAATTGAAAATACAAATAAAAAAAAAATATTTGAAAAAGATTACTGTATGATTTTTACATGGAAAAATACAATTAAAATAGAATTTGTAACAACAAATCATATTCAAAAACAAGGACATTTTAGTTTTTCAATGAAATTAGATAAAATTAATTCATTTAGACTTCCTTTAAATATTTTCTTCACAATAAATTTTTTTGAAAATAGTTTTGATAATTCAACTTATATGTTTTTTGAAATAGGAATTGGATTTCCTCCTCAAAATAATCTTTCAAATTTAGCAATAAGTTGGATAATAAATAATCCATATTTAATATCTAAAAAAGATTTTATTGTTATAAATAAATTATTAGAACAATATCTTTATTCATGTAAAAAAGAATTTTCGATTTTTGAATCAATATTAATTAAAAAACCTGTTTTAGAAATTTGGGATAAAATATCAAATATACCATATCTAGTAAATATAATATTAAAAATTCCACATCATGAAGTTAAATGTCAAGGAGAAAAAGGAAAAGTTGGTTCAAATTTTATTTTATATAATTTAGAAACTGGTTTTATTATAAATTTTAGAATTAAAAATGCTAAGATTAATAAAGATAAAATTATTGTATATTTTAAAAAAGAAATTAATGGATATAAAGCAATTAATAATAAATTTAAAGTTATTATTACTGAAATAGGAAGTAATCTTTCTTTATTACAAATTGAACATAATATTCCTATTTTTTGTAATGGAATTATTGCTCAGACTATTAAAAATTGGACTAAATTTATTCTTTATAAATGTAAAATTGATATTGAAAACAAATAAAATATCATTTTATTTTTTTAAATTAATTAAAATACAAATATAAGATTACTTCATAAATATATATGTTTATATATGCCTTATGTAGATTTTTTTGTTTTTGCTAAATTAAAAATATAAGACTTTATAAAGAAAAATACTCAATTATATTATTTCACTTTAATGGTAATTTAGTTTAATATCATTAAAATATAAATAATTAAAAAAAACTCCTTTCCAAAAATAATAAGAAATAAATATTTCTTTAGTAAATAATTTTTATATAACTTTAATTTAAAAATAAAATTTATATTTATGTTATAAACCACTATATAAAAATTTTTTTTAATATTTCAACTGAAAAAATTGAAAAGATTTAATGAAATTAATATTATATCCTAAAAAAAAATATATTCTTTAAAATAAATAACAACATCCTTCTTCACTTCTTTTTTTCTTAAAATTTAATTTATTAATAATAAAAGGATCAAATTGAAGTCTATTATTAACAGTTAGAAAAATTTCTTTTAAAATATCTTCTCTGTTGATATAAACATTTTTTTTTGAAGTTGCAATTTGATATTCTTCTATTAATTTATTTAATTCAGTATTTTTATCTGTATTAAATTTTTGACATCCAAGATTAACTTTTGAATTATTATATTCTTCATTTTCACTTTCCATATTTTGAATTTAAATATTATCAATTCAAATTTAATTTAAATAATCAATTAATTGAATACAGTTTTTTTGTTATTTTATAATTTTTTTTATTATTAATATTATTTAAAAGTTATTTTAAATTCTTGATTTCACTAAAATTTAAATAAAATAAAATTAATTTAATATTATTTATTATTTGTTAAATAAAAAATAATTCTATCTCCAACTCTTAATTCAAAAGTATTAGAATGTTCAAATAGTAAATCATTTTTTTTTACTTCATTTTCAATAATATCTTTTTTTTCTTTAATAATAAATTTAATGCCAATTTCTTCTTTATTATCAATGACTCCTGTTTTAATTGCTTTTAAAAAAACTTTAAAAACTAAATATCCAATATCATCAAATAAAACTCTTATTATTTCAAAATTAGGTTTGAACATTTTTTCTATTTCTTCATAAATAATATTTTTATCTTTTAAATAAGATAAATTTTTCCAATGATTACATATATTTTCATATTCACAAATTCTTGGATAAGATAAATTTTTTGTTTCAATTTGATTTTCTTTAATTTTAATTCTAATTTCTTTAGGATCAACAAAATAATTTTGAGGAGAAAATATTTGAAAATTTAATAAAATTTGATCATAATCTTTAAAAGGGAGAATAGGTTGAATATATGGTTTTTGTAAATTATCTAAATTAAAAGTTGTAAATTCTCTTAACATATATATTGAAGGGTAATTATCATAATTTTCAGAAAAAATATCAAATGAATAATAATCTAAATATTTTTCTTTTTTATTATTTTCTTTATTTATTATATTTTTATATATATATATTAAAGATATATTTTTTGAGTTATTATTTTCTTCTAAAATTGGTAATAATCTTATCTTTGATATTATATCTATTTTTAAACTTTTTCTTATTTTTGTTATATTAATTTTACTTTTTAAAATTTCTATTATTTTTTTATATTTTTTTATTTTTGATTTTATTTCTTTATAATATACATTTGTAAGAAGTGTATTTATTATTAATCTAACATGTTTATTTAAATTAAGTAAATTTTTTAAATCATCAACAGTTAAAAAACATAATAAATAAAATAAAGTATTATTTTCTAATAAAGAAACAAATTTTTGAATTGAAAGGTTAATTGTTTCAGGATGAATAAAATTAAAAGAAAAATCATTTTTATTATTTTTAAAATCATTCATAAGTGAATTTTTATTACTTTCATTGTTTTTTATTGAAGTTAATTTATGATTATTATTTATTATATTTATTAAATTAATTTTAGGAGGAGGACTTAATTTTATTTTAGTAATTGGATGTTCTTCAATTTCATTATTGTCTTTTTCATTTACATTTTCAATAATATTATTTCCTGAAATTTCATTAAAATTTTTTAAATCAATTTCTTTTAAAGGAATTGAATTTATATCTACATAATTATTCATATCTGTTATTGTATCTTCAGATAAATCACTTTTATTTAAATTATATTTGTTTTTAAATTTTTTAAGGTAAATATTTGAATTTTTCGATAAATTCAATTTATTTTTAAATTTATCTTTTTCATCTAAACTTTTATTTAAAGGGTTCTTATATTTTTTTTTATAAGAAAATGAACTTAAATTTAAAATAATTTTACTATCATTTTTTGATATTGGTTTACTATCTTCTATTATTTGTAAAGATTTTCTATAAATTGCATTAGTATTGTTTGAAGACATTAATTATTTTTATTTATTTTTAAATTAATTTATTTATCAAAAAATTATTTATATAATTCAAAAAATATATTTGATTTTTTCTCTTTATTAGTTTTTTTAAATTATATTATATTTTGTTTTAACATTTATGAATATTCACATTTGTATTATAAGTTATTTTTAAAATATATTTTGAATGAAATTCATTGATTTAAACACATTTCATTATTTATTTTAAAAAATATACTTATCTTAAATTATGTTAGATTAATATATTATAATAATTATTTAAAAGAAGTAAATGATAATTCTCTGTTTTCTAATTTTATTTGAATAATTTTATACATTCTTTTTTCCTAATATCTATTCATACAATCAAACATTTAATAAAAGGTTCTTAATATTTAAATAAATTAAAAGAATATTTTTTTTATTAAGTAAAAGCACAATTATTATAATTCTATTTGGATTGGAAAATCAATTTAAATTTAATAAAAATATTAGTATATTTATAGATTTTATATAATTTTCTTTCTTTTCTTATATTTAGCAGATTCACTTCTACTTTTATTATAATTATTTTCTAAATTTGTTATAATATTTTTTTTAACATTAAAAATAATTTGTCTTTCCCTTATACTCAAAGCACTAAATAAAACATTCATTGCTTTTATGAAATTTTTTTCTTCAATAATAGCATTTTGTTGAATAATTTGTGAAATAACAGGTTCAATAACAATATTTAATTCATCACTAAAATTTTTATTATTTAAATTAATTGAACTAATAAATCCATCTTGATCTTTATCAAGTATATTAAAAATATATTTAAAGCATTTTTTTTTTCTATCATTAAAAATTTTTTCAGTATTATTTTTAATTATATTTGGCTTTATTTCGTTTTCTAAATAAGAACATGATAATTCTTCTTTATTTCTTTTATATAAAGAAGCATAATCATAATTTGATTGAAAAACATTTCTTCTACTTGTTTTAAATTTATATCTTGAAATTAAATTTGGTTTAAAAAAAGGTTTTTTTGTTATTTCATCATAAAATTTATTTTTATCCAAAGAATATTCTTTTTTCTTTTTTTCTGATGATTGATTATATTTAATTAATCTTTCATTAAAATTTTCTTTGATGATAATATTATTATTTATTTTTGGTTTAAAAGTGCAACCAAAAGGAGTTATATTATTTTTTTTTGCTTTATTTATATATAAATTTGGAGATGCTTGTATTGTAGTATAAGAACGAGATTTATATAATTTTGGGTGAAATGTTAAATTTATTAATGATTCTTTCTGTCTTTCTTTTTTTATTTTTTCTATTTTTTCATTTAATTGTTTTTTATAATCTTTACCTTTTAAATATAAATATTCTCCATAATTCATTTTATTATTCTTTTTTAAAGAAGAAAATTTAGGTATTGAATTATTAAAATGATCAATATTTTTCGTGTCTATTGTATTATAAATATTCTTATAATTTAATAATTTTTTATCTTTATTTAATAAATTTCTTATTTCATTTGTTATTTTTTGCATGGTTTTAAAATCTAAATTTTTTTCTTTACAAAAATTATATGAAATTTCCTCAGGTTGTAAATCATTATTTTTATTTATACTTAATTTTTCTTTTTTATTATTTGATAAATCAATATCTAATATATATAAAGAGTCATTTCCTATTTCATTGATAATATTATCATTAAGGAAATTGGAGTCATAGAATAACATATTACTTTTTCTTGAATTTATTTGAGATGTTTCTTTTATATTATTATCGCCATTATTAATCATATATTTAAAAATAAATTTAAAACTTATTAATATCAATAAATATAAATTAAAATAAATTAAAAAAAATTTTTATATTCAAAATAAATAAAAATTATTCTTTTTTCTTTTTAATATTTGGAAATAATTGAATCAAAAACAATAAAATTTAATTAATTTTTCTCCCTTAAAAAAATTTTAAAATTAATTAATAATACTTAAACTAAATAAAAATTTAAATCATTATTCATTTCTCAATAATTTCTAATAACATTATTTTGTTTTTCAGAAAAAAAGAAAAGAATTAAATAAAACTTATTGAAAATTTCAACCAAGTTTTTTGGTTTTTCAATAAGTGTCATATTCCTTGAGGCTACTTTCATATATTGTATAATTTGCAATATAAGGTCGCTCTTAGTGCTCCTAATTGAAAGTATTTGAGTCAAAAATATGATATAATAAAATATTTATTTAATAATAAAAGAAAATCTATACTTTAATATTTATTTTATCATCCATATTATTTTATAAGTACTTTTCAAATTTTGAATATTAAATTTTTAATTAAATATTCTAATAACATAAAATATCTTTAACTTTATAAAAATTAATTAACTCGTTTAAATGTTTCTACATCATTTTTTAGAAATATTATAGATTTAATAGTATTAATATAAATGTCATTAAATTTTTGAAAAGGAAAAGCATTTATATTTTAATAATAATAGTTAGAACAATTCTAATAAAGAGAATTTACTTATAAAAAATAGATATTGAAGATAAAGATAATAGCATTAAGATTGTAAATTTATATTTAATTATTTTTATTATTTAAAAAAAGATTATTGTGCATCTATCCTATTGATTGATGATTCTTTTTCTTTGATTTCAATTGTGTTATCTTGATTAAAATAATTATTTTGAACAAATAACATTTTTAAAAGATAATTAATTAATATTACACAACATAAATTATAACCTGCAAGAATTATTATAATTTTATTTTTTTGTTTTAAACATTTTAAAATATAATTTGCTCTTAACATTATAATACATCTATTTTTCATATTACTATCAATAAAATATTTTATTTTTATTACTTTCACATACATAGCTATATATAATATTACACTAATATATTGTAATAATATCAGAAAAAAACAAAAACAAAAAGAAAAATCAATTAATTTAAGCTCACAATCATTATTTTCATTTTTTTTTTTATAATAAATTGATAAAATTAATAATGTTCCAATTAAAGGAGAAAAATAATTAATTTTATCATTTAAATATTTTGAAATTTGATATTTCCAAATATATGATATATAATTATTAATTATTTGTTCTGATACATAATTTTTTTTACATATCTCATTTTTTGTAATTTTAAAATTTGTTAAATTTAATTCATATTCTGGATCTAAACTATTAACTTTATTTAAATCAATTACACCATATTTATTCATTATTGTTCCTACTAAAATTATGATAAATATTATTATTGATAATAAATATTTTATTTTTAACTTATATTGTTCTACTTGATTTGACATATTTTTATTTTTTTTAATTTTAAAATTTAATAATTTTTTTTTCTGTAATTCATTATTTTTTTATAAATTAATAAATAATATTAATTTATTTATAATAAGACATATTAATTTTTATTTATAAAAAACAATCAATCAATAAAATTAAGATTGGGGATTGGGGATTGGGGATTGGGGATTGGGGATTGGGCCCAATCCCCAATCCCCAATCCCCATATCTAGAGATTTATTATTTATAAAATTTATTAATTCATAATTCAAACTAAAATAAAAAAATAAATTTTTTATTTTTTTTAAATATAAATAACTATTTTAATTAATTTAATATATATAAAAATATACATAATTTAAAAAAAAGGGATTTGGCCCAATGCCCCAATCCACTTTAATATTATTTATCTTCAGATTAATTCTTTATTAATATATAAAAAAATGAAATCTCAACTAATTATATATTTTTTAATAATTAGTTTAACATGTAAAGTCAATGCATATGATGATACAAATGGATTAATTGATATTCTTTCTACAAATAGTAATAAAGGAGGATTATCAATGTTTAAAGGTAATGAAAATCATAATAATTATTTCATTATTTTAAAAAATCATGGAATTAAAAATAATGCAAAATTTAAATTTGAAATTTCTTGGAACCAAAACGAAGAAAGTTGCCACAACGAAGATAATTGGTCTAAAATAAAAATTTATAAAATGAAAACAGATTTACCAGAAGTACTCAATGAATATCATTTTGATGAATATAAAGAAGGAGAACCTATTGAATTTAAAATTACAAATGAATTTGGATCTGAAAGATCAAATTTCCAAGGCGTTTATCTTAGAATATATTGCTTAAGCCAAAATGATTCGTATTTTATTCAAGTACCAATAGTTACATATTATCCAAATGCAATCCATTATGATTTTGAATATGAAATTATAGAAGAAGAAGAAGAAAAATGTAGGAGTCAGGGAGGAAGTAATAAATTAAAAGCATTTTCTATTATTACATTAATTGTTTTATTAATTTTATGATAAAAAAATATGTTTAAAAATATATCATTTATTTCTTTAAAAAATTAATTTTATTTGTGATTTTTAATTAAAATAATTAACAGTTTTATCTAATAGGGAGGTATATTATTTTAGTCCAACTCTATAACTGAAGCTGCACTTCAAAAAACTACTGAATTTCAAGCCAAAAAAAGTAATAAAATTATTGCAGAATATAATGTTACAATGGATGATAAAAATAGAAGAACTCTTACTTATAATTCATTAACAGGAGTTGGATAAAATTCAAATTCTATGAAATCTATGATATATTATTCTATGAATAAGTTTATGATTTTAATTAGTATAATATTATTATTTTAAAAATTTTTTTTTAAATTTTAATATTATAATATTGCTTTAATATATTTTATGAAATAATTTTTTAATTAGAATTAAATTCTTTATATAATTAATTATAATATTCTTAATAATATATTCATTATATTATTATATATATTTATATTATCATTATTATTATTATTATTATTTAAAAATAATATTATTATTTTAATAATTATTATTTAATTATTATTTGATAAGTTTTGAAGAATTTAGTAAAAAGATGAAAAATATTATAAAAAATTAAAAACATAAAAATCTTCAAGATATTTTCATTTACTTTATTTATCTTCTTTTCTTTTTTATTATAAGAATTTTTCCATAGATTAAAATATTTTTTCAAGT
>JAEEGK010009442.1_pt1 | contig 22782 bp, 13 predicted proteins | sample 8958771 | NCBI WGS metagenome assembly JAEEGK01 (sample SAMN16246547, study PRJNA631951) | gut metagenome | biome: gut microbiome; feature: rumen; material: SC-attached | host: Bos | place: Iran: Karaj | collected 2018-10 | reverse complement strand
CACAATGCCAAGTTGGATTATGTTTTCTATCAAATTCTTTTTTGATATAACAAGCAATATCTTTTTCAATATTGTAAGAATCAATTGCTTTTGTTGCAACATTAATTGCATCTTGTTGCATATCTTCAGTCATATCACTGTTCTTTATTATTGCTTTTCTTTCTTTATCCATTTTTTTTTATATTTTTTAATTTAATTCAGTTATTTATATTTATAATTTTTTTATACTTTAATAATATATATTTTTAATATTACTATATAAATTTTATTTTATAGTTTTTTAGTTAATTTTTTTTTATTTGTTTTTTTTCTTTTTTTGTTTTGTTTTTTCAATTGGGAATATATTTTTAATTTCTTCTCTTTTTTTATTTAAAAAATCTATTGCTTTTTCTTTTGTAAATGTTGGACTTTCTATTTGTTTATCTAATAAACTTTCTAATAAAACACCAATTTCTTTTCCAGGTTGAATTTTTAATTCTTTTATTATTTCTTTCCCATCTAAAAGTGGTTTTAATTCATCCATATGTAATAAATTTTCTTTTTTTATATAATCATTAAAATTTTTATATTTATTAAATATTTCTCCTAATAAATTTTTATCAACTTCTTTAATTATATCATTCATATTACTTTTTTCTACATATTCTAAAGCAATTGAAGAAATGAATAATTTTGGAATATTTTTATATTGAATATTTCTTAAAATTTTACCAGATGATAATCTTTTATAATTTCCTTCATTTACTATTTTAATAAAATCATCTATTGAAGTTGTCATAATAAAATTTTCTTTTAATTCATCATTTGGTAATTTTAAAGTTTCTTTTAATATTAATTTACTTATTGAATATAATTCTTTTCCAACTTTTACTTCAAATTTCCTAAAAGAAACAGTTAATAATAATAAATGAGTTGTTAATCTAAAACTTTCATCTTCATTATATTCATCATTTTCGCAAAAATTATTTTTTTGAGCAACATAATACCCAATTAAAAATATATTTACCATTTTAATAATTTCTTTCTTAATATTATTATTCAAATCTTTATTTCCATAACTTTCTAATTTTAAAATTGCATCCATTAAATTATATTTATAAATTAAATAAATACCAGCATTAGAATATTTTAATTTTAAAATATAACACAATTCCTTTTGAACTCTTTCATTAGAAATAATATTAATAAAAGCATTTCTATATTCATCATTATATTTAAAAATACATTCATTAATTTCATCATGTATTCTAAATTGATATTTAATAGCAAATCTAATCATTCTCATAATTCTTAAAGGATCATCTTGAAAAGTTAAATAAGGATCAATTGGAGTTTTAATAATACCATTTTTTAAATCATTAAAGCCATTTGTAAAATCTTCAATTTCTCCTAAATTAATATTATAAAATAATGAATTAATAGATAAATCTCTTCTTTCAGCATCTTCTTTAGGATTACCAAAAATATTATCATTATCACTTCTTAAATTAACAAAATCAATCCATATATCACATATTGGAATTGTTGCTGTTTCTAAATGCTTTCCTTTTTCTATATTTTGATTTATTATTCCTACTTTATCTTTTCCAGGATAAATTTCTTCATTTATTAATTTTGCAAAATCACAACCTTTCATATTATCTAATGCAATATCTATATCTATACAATGTTTATTTAATAACTTATCTCTTACCCAACCTCCTGCTACTCTACATATTGTTTTTAAGTTAGTTTTTTCTATTATTTCTTTTATTATTGAAAATATTTTTGTTTCTTTTTCTGTTAAGGTAAAATTTTTTTCTAAGTTTAAATCTGTTTTATATTCATATTGTGATAAGGGATTATCATTAAAATTTTCTGATAAATTTTTCATATATTTTTAATTTAATTGACAAGATTTTTAATATTAATATTATTTAAATATTTAATTATTTAAGATTTTATTAGATAAAAAAAATTTGATAAATAAATATATATATAATTAATATATATACATTTTTAAAAATATAAATAATTTTTAATAAAGTTTAAAACCTTTTGATGTTATCCATTTTTTTTTGTTTTCATTTCTGAATTTATATAAAAGAGGAGGAATTGACGGAGTAAGGGAAACATAATTTTTTATAACAAATATTTTTTTATTATTAATGGGTCTTCCGACTGAAGTAATAAAATCTCTATCACTTACCCATTTTTTTTTATCTTTTAATTTTTCAATATATTCTCTATGTTCTGATGACATATAAGGTGATGAATTAGTAATTACTCCTGCTTTTTTAGAAATATCTAACATATGTTTATGGAAATATGAACCATCATAAATATTAGAATCATAATATTTTTTATATATTCCATTTTTTGATTTTACTAAAATATTTGAAGTTGATTTTGAATTATACATATTTTGTTTTTTTTCTGTTAGATTAATTGAAATATTTTTATATAATTCATTTTTTTGAAATGACTTTTTGAATTCATTCATAAATAAATATCCTATATTTTTATCTGAAAAATTTATTTTTATTACATCTGAAAAATTACCAATTTCATAGTTTGAATTAATTTTATTATTAATAATAAAATTATTAATGAATATTATTATTTCATTTCTACTTGGGAATTTTTCAATAGTTATAATTGCACTAGATTTTTTTTTATTCATATTAATTAATTAAAAAATATATTTCAAAAAATTTTCAATTTTATAAAAAATAAATAATATTTATTTTGTATTTCTCCAAAATTAATATTACAATAATAAAACAAAGTATTAAACTCCACTTTTTAAATTTATAAATTAAAATAAAAATTATTTTTCTGTTATTTAAATTATCATAAAATTCCAATAAAAAAGTTATAAATACAAATACCCAGATTTAAATAATTTAACTAAACCTTATATACTCATACTGCATAAAAATTCGAAAATATTCTCCTCATCAGTAAAATTATCTAATTTATATTTAGAACAATATTTTCCATCTTTAATACAACTTGAATCATATTTAGTTTCAAAAACTTTATCAATAGTTAATCTAAAAGCATCATCTAACATTCTAGGAATTAATTTTTCAATAAGAGGAGAAGAAATTGCTAATCCAGGATTATTATTTATTTCTAAAATCCAAGGTTTAAAATTATTATCAATTATAAAATCATATCCAAATATTTCAAAACATAAAACATTCTTAGTTCTCATTAATTTATTTTTAACAGAATTCATTGAAATTAAAATCAGATCTTTAATATCTAACATTAATTTTTCAAATTTATCAAGAGAAATATTTTGATTTATTAAATATTCTTTAAAATCTTTATATGATATTTCATTTCCATATTCATATTTTTCAAATTTATTACATTTTTTTTGAACAGAATGATTAGTTATATGAATAAATTTATTTGTGTTATTTAAATTATATTCTTCACTACTCCCTTTTAAGTGACCTTCTCTACAGTAGAAAACATTGAAATTTGAATCTACTAAAACAAAACATCTTATATCAAATTTTCTATTATTGTATAAAAAAGGTTTATCTAAATATTTTTGAATAATTATGTCATTTGAACAATGCATTGTTGAATATTTTTTTGGTTGTATATTTTCATTATTTTCATTCTTTTTATTTTCTTTATTTTCATTTTTTTCATTTATTTCATTTTCTTTATCTTCTTCATTTTCTGTTTTATCTACTTTTTCATTTATTTCATTTTCTTTATTTTCTTCATTATCTATAATTTCATTATTTTCATTAATTGGTTCATCTATATTATCAATCAATAATCTTTTATCAACTCCTTGAAACATTTTTTTACAAATTTTAAAAATTTCTTTCATATTATTATTTATTTCTATACACATTCCTTGATACAAATCTGAAGGTTTTATAATCCAATAATTATATTCACTTAAAAATTCTTTATCAATATATAATGGAGTATTTTTTAATTCTAAAAAATTTTTATCATAATTAAATACTTCTGAATATAATTTATTAAAAATTAGATTTTGTTCACTTTTTAAATTATCTTTAATAATATTATAAACATTATTAAAAATTTTAAATTGTTCATCAAAATTTGTTTTATTATGACTAAAGATAATAGTAAAAGGGATAATTTCAAATACATTTATTTTAAATTGATCACAATATTTTATTAAATTTATAAAGAAATGTTTTTTATTTCCTAATTCATAATTTCTTTCAAATAAATTTGTCATTTTTAATTTTTTCATTGAATAATTTTTATAATATACAAATCTTTTAAAACTAAATCTATTAGAAAAATATTTCCATTGAAAATTAGCATTATAATAATTAGGATCATCTCTATTTTGAATCAATACCCAATTAATTCTATGTTTAAAATAATTTGATAATTGATTATAATACATTTGATTAATTGTATAATAAAATGTATTTGTTGTATTATTGACTTTTTGAACTAATGGAAATGGAATATATATTTTATTCATTAATTTAATTACATCTTCAATTTTTGACAAATTTAATGAATCATTTCCTAATTTTAATGGAATTATTTTTTTTATATAACAAAGTTGACTTTTAGATTTTGACACAATTTTTAAATTATTTCTTAAATTTATATTTCTTGGTGATGAATTCACAGAAAAATATTTTATTTCATGTTTTATAATTGAAGCAATATCTTTTTCTTTTTTCTCAATTTTATTCCTTGTTTTATTCATTATTAAGTTCATTAATTTTTTTTCATCTTTTTCATTTTTATCATATATATTACTTATTATTTTTCTTTTTAAGTTAATTGAATTTTTTATTGGAACATCTTTATTAGGGAATAAAGCAATTGATCTAATATTTTTTAGTTTCATTTTATTAATTTTTTCATTTATATCTATATTTTGTTTTGTATCTTGTTTAATTTTTGCTGAAGAAAGAGAAAATATTTTTGAATATGAAAGATTAAATGAATGATTATTAGATTTAAATCTTGGATAATTATTTAATTTTTTTTTTAAGAATATTTTTTGAAATTTTTTTTTATTTGATTTTATTATTAATTCTTTAGATTCATGACTTTTTACTAAATCATTTATTTTAGGATTAATTCTTGGAAAATTTATATATTTCACTGATATTTTACTAAACATTATATTTGGATTATCATAATTACTTTGTATCATTCTATTTTGGTTTTTAACATAAAATTTAAAATCATTTGAGAACATTTTTATTTTTCAAAAGTAAAAATTAGAAAATTTTTTATTAAAAATAATAATAAATATATAATAATATATTTATTAATAATTTTTCTAACAAAAAAAATATAATGATATTAGCTTAGTATTATATAAAAAGTAAATTTATAAAATATATTTCTAAAAAAAAGCCAAAATAATAAAAATAATTTATTTAAGATTAAATATAAAAAAATAAATTAAATATTTTTCTATAACTTTCCTTAAAAAAAAATAATCTAAAAAAAAATAAAAATTAAAAGACTCAAATAAAAAATGGATATATATCAAACAGAAGAAAACGATAATTATCAAAATGAAAAACAAAACAAAAAACGAATAACATATAGCTCACCATTAATCCCTTTATTAGAAAATTCATTAAAAGACTCCCCAATAAAAGAATTAAAAGTACTATCTCAAGATCTAATAAAATTTAATGAATACAAAGAAGAATTAGCAAACGAAATAACAGATCCAAAACATTTAAAAGAAATACAATCATCATTTAGATTTAAATTAACAAGTAAATTAGAAAGTTTAGTAATAGATGCATTAAATATGAGAATAATAAATAATAGAAATGAAAGAATAAAAAAAATATATGATTGGTATAATGATAGAATAGATCATTTTCTTCAATTAAGAGAAATGAAAGAAAGAACAACACCAAATAAAGATCAAATTGAAGAAGAAGAACCAAAAAAAGAAGAACATTATTTATCATTAAAAGAAATTAATGAACATAGAACTGATATTAAAGGATATGAAAATGCATCAAAGAGAATAAAAAATTATCATAGAAAAAGTTTAGATAATAAAGCAACAAGAGAAATTAAATTTGCTTTTAAAGACGGTGTTAATTTAAATTATTATTACAAAGAAAATGGTTTTAATAATACTTTTACATCTTTTAAAGAAAATATTTCTGCTGCTTCAACTTATTATGATACATTTTATAAAAAAAATAAAATGGAAATTCAAACTGGAAGTGATTGGTTTAAAAGAACTGGATTAGATTTTAATAAAGAATCTAAGTCTAGTTATTCTTTTATTAGACCTAAATATGAATATGATTATTTGACTGTTGAAAAAAATATTAATATTGAAAAAAATAAATTTATGAGAGAAAAAAGAAATGAAGAAGAAAGAATTAAAGCAATGAAAGAATTTGCTTTTAAAAAAAGTTTTTATAATAGTAATACTAATAAAAATAATGAAATGAAAGATATGTTAAATTTATATAAAGTTATTGTTAAAAATAAAAAACAAGAAGAAGAAGAAAGGAAAAAAAAAGAAGAAGAAGATAAAAGAAGAGAAGATGAAGAAAAAAAAAAAAAAAAAAAAAAAAAAGAAAAAAAAAAAAAAAAGAAAAAAAAAAAAAAAAAAGAAGAAGAAGATGAAAAAAATAAGAAATTAACATATGAAAATCATTCAGATTCAGAAGAAAAAAAAGAAGAAGAAGAAAAAAAAGAAAACAGTATTCATTTTTCAGAAGAAGAAATAAAAGAACCAAAACCAAAAGTTAATTTAAATGATATAAAATATATAGGACCAAAAATAAATGATAATAATAAAAATATAAAAAGAGCATCAACTTTTGGAAATATGGAAAGAACAGAAATAAAAATTAATATTAATTTAAAAATAAAACCATATGAATTAAAAAAACAAACAATTGATTCTAAAATTCAATATAAAATTGAAAAAGATATTGAAGTAAGAGAATCAAATCAAGATAATTATAATTATAATAGTAATAATGTTAATAATATTCAAAAAGAATTTCCTTTACAGAGTGATGTTTCTACTTATAGAGATTTTACTGATAGAAGTTCATATTTAAGAAAAATAAATTCTAAATTAAATAATGTTAATAATGTTGATGTTGCTAAAAATAATTATTTTCATCATTTTACTCCTCTTAGTTTTTTTGATAAAAAAAATACTCAAATAAAAACAGAAAGAATGAGAAGTAATGATAATTCTAATACAAAAAAAACAGAAAATTTCATGTTTAAAACTTTTTCAAATTTTAAAAATGATTTTTTAAGTATGAGAAGAACATTAAGTTCTTATCATGAGGAACAAATGAGAAATTCTAAATTATATTCAAGACAAGGAAAAAGAATGAGAATTAAATTAGATCAAATGGTTTATACTCCAAGAGATAATATTAATTATCCTATTATATATCTTCCAGTTCCAGGTAGTAGTTTATTGACAAATAATAATATCTAATATATTTAAAATAATAATAAAATATTTTATTTTTTTGATAGATTAATTATAAATTTTAGGCAAAAAAAATTTGATTTTATTTTTTTATAATGTCAATTATTTATAATTAAATAAGGAATATTTTATATTTTTTGTTATTTATATTTTTTTTTATTAATATGTCCATATTTTTATTGTATTATCTTTTGAACATGTTGCAAATTTTTTATTATCAATTTTAATAATTCCTAAAATTTCTTGTTTATGTTCTCCTTTAATTTCACTATATATTTCATTTGTTTTATAATTAATTAATTTAAATGATGTTTCATCAAAAAAACCAATTGCAATAATATCATCACTTAATTTATATATTGGACCAATATAAATTCTTTGATTTAAAATTTTTTCAATAATCATTGTTTTTATATTTAAAATATAAATTTCAGTATTAGAACAAATTAAAATTCTATCTTTATCAAAATTTTGTAATCCATTATTCCAATTACAAGTAATTCCATTAAAAATAGTTTCAATTTGAAAATTTGAATTAATAATCATAATTTTTCCAGTAAATAATTTAACAGTTCCAGCAACAATTTTATTATTATTTATTTCTAAAAGTGAACTGATATTTTCATCATTTTCATTTATTGTTTTCAAACATTTATAATTATTATTTTCATCCCAAAATTTTATTTTTCCATCAGCAGAACAAGAAACAATAAAACCATTTTTTAATTGAATTACTTTTTCAATTGTATCTTCATGTCCTTCAATTGTTTTTATATTAATATATTTATCATTTATTAATTCCCAAATTTTAATTTTTTTATCACAAGAACCAGAAATAATATTATGATTAAGCATTAAAGAAATAGATAAAACTGGAGAATTATGACCTTCTAATTTATATAAACAATTATAATTATTTAAATCAAAAATTTTAATTAATCCATCATCAAAACATGCACATAATTTTATTTTATCTATTAATAATAATGAATTTACACCTGAATTACTTCCATTTATTGTAAAAATACATTTTGGATTTAATAAATATTGAAATTCTTCATAATTATTAAAGTAATTACTAATATTATTTCCATTAAATAACATAAAAAAAATTAAAAAAAAATATTTTTTATTTTTTAAAATAAATACCTTATATTTAATAAGAATATATGTTTTAAATTTAAATAAAGATATATTAAAAATTTCATTTTAATAATTAAAAAGAATAATATTTTTTAAATTTTCAACAAATTTTTTTGTAAATTTTTAGAAGCAACACTTCCAGAAAAATCTTCTTTACTATTAAAACTTATAGATTTATTTGTATGAGAAGTATTTTGATAATTTACATTTTTACTTTGTCTAAATGTGTTAACATTTTTTTTACTAGGAGTAATAATTTCATCTTTTCCTTTTACTTTCTTAAGATATTGCATAAGTTTAATTGCTTCATTGTGATTCATTTTATTATAAAATTCCATATTTCTATTTCTACAAGGAGGACAATATGAATAATAAGGACCAAAATAATTAATACTTTCTAAATATTTTTTAATAATTGGATCATTAATTTCAATTCTTTTATTAAAAGCTTCTGAATTTGAATTTAAAAAAGGACCAAATTTCGATTCTTCAAATTTTTCTAATTTTTTCTTTGAAGTACTTCTTACTTTTGATGACTGAGCTCTTATATTTGGTGGTATTATTTTATTATAAATTGATTGTCTAAATGCATCAATTCTATCATTTTTTTTTAATTTATAAACATTTTCAAATGGATTATATCCTTTAATAAATGTTTCAATTATATTATTTCCTCCATTTTCACTATATAATAATTCACTTTCTTTTTGTTTTTCTAAATCTAAAGTATTAACTCTTTCTGTTATTGGAAATGCATTTCTATAATTTTCTAAAATATTTAATACTTCTCTATCAGAATATTCTTTTCTTGATTTTGGATTTGATAAATATTTATATTGTATAACATTAATTATTCCTTTTACTTCATCTTTTTGTACATCTTCAGGAAGTACAATTTTTTTTTTATCATTATATTTTGTTGTAATTGATTGAAAATTATTCATTACTTTTTTTTCTGAATCTGTTAATCTTTGACTTTTTTTATAAAAAGAATCAGATGTTTTACTCATTGTAATATTATCTTCAAAATCATTTTCTGTTTTATTTATTACTGGCCCTTTTCCACAATATGATAAAAAGTCTTTGTCTTCGGAAAATATTTTTAAAATATTATTTTGATATCCTAATTGATTTTTCCATATATCTGGTATATTTTTATTTGTGTATAAACATTCTTTTATTGTTGCTGATTTTACTCTATTTAATTGATTTCTTATTTGACGGATTGTTATATCTTTTTTTTCTATATCATCTAAAAATCCTGGTTTTTGACTATTAGTTTCTGACGATTTTACTGTTGGATTATTACTATTTTTAGTTTCTTTTAAGGAATTTGTCATTTTTTTTGAAAGTTCCATTAATTATTTATATTTTTGATTAAGTTTTTATTTTATTATTTATTTATTATGAAATTAAAACAATATTATTTATTTTTTTATTATATTTATTAAAATTGAGATTTATTAATTTATTTTAAATTTAAATAAGATAATCAATTTAATGAGTCTTCAAAATAAAAGAAAAAAAACAAAAACAAAAGATAATAATGAAATAATGATTATATCAAAGCCAATAACAATTATAACATTAAACAATACTTATACAACAGTATTTAATGATATAATAGAAAGTATATATAAAAATAATGAATTTAAAGATTATTCATCATTTAAAAATGAAAAAATAACAAAAATCCTGAAAGAATACTCAAAAAATATATTAATCTATGAAAAAAAATATGAAGAAACCAACTTTATAAAAGGAAGAATCCAAGAGAATTTATTTTCAAATTCCAGATTACTAAAATTTGGAAATAAAAACAATTTAGTTGATATAACTGAAAATGAAACAACCGCCATAAATTTATCTAGAAACAAAAATTCATTACTTCGTTCATCAACAGGAATATATAAAAATTCATTTTGTTTTGAAATAATACCAATAAATGATTCAAGTACAAATTGTATAATAGGTTTCTCAAAAATAGATGCAAATTTTGAAAAAAATAACAATTATTTAGGTCAAACAATGAGAAATGAATCATTTGGTTATGATTTAAATAAAAAAATTTCATGTTGTAATAAACATATATTAAATTATGGAACATATATTCATGAAGGTGATATAATTGGAGTTATATTAGATTTAATAAATGGAAGAGTTGAATATTTTTTAAATGGAAAATCATTAGGTGCTTGTTTTTCAAAAATTCCTTATGGTGAAAATATTGCTTATTTTCCTTCTGTTACTTTAACTCAAAATTGTGGTGTTATTTTTAATTTTGGTGGAAATAGATTTTTGGAGTATTATAATTCTTATAATCATTCTTTTTTAATTGATGAATCTTTATCTTTTGGTAATAATATTAATGATATTACATTTGAATTTATTTCTATTTTAGAAAAAATTGTAAGAGTTAGTAATAAAATTAATTTCTTTATTGTTGATTTAATGTTTAATGATATTTTTATTTTTTTAAGTCAAGTTTCTTTTGATGATGAATTATTAATTAAGTCTATTTTATTTGATTTTTTAATGTATGATTTTAATAATTCGATTCAGATTTTTTTACTTATTGTTAAATATTCTGATGATAAAATTAAATTTGTTTCTAAAATTATATCAATTTTATCTCAGCAAATTTATTATTATTCATTTGGTAAAAATTTTGAATATTGGGAAAAATTAATGAATTTGTTTTATAATTTTATTTCAAATGATATAATTTTTAATTACTGGTTTAACGGGAAAAAATATGTTGAAAATTTGACTTTTATTTTTAAACCTTATAGACTTGGAATAATTACTAAAAAAAATATTGAACAATATTATAAAAATCATAAAAATGAAAAATATGAAGATATATTTAAAAAATTAAGGAAACAAGGAATTGAAAATCAAAAAAATTTAAATTTAAAAACACAAAATATATTATTTAAACAAATAATTAACTTTTTAATTATTAGAAAAGGTGATAAAATTAAAAAGCAATCTATAAAAAAAATATGTAATAGTTTCTGTCAAAAAATGATGTCTTGTAATTCATCAAATGAACAATATATATGGTGGTTAGTGGCATTTTATTTTAATTTAATTGATTTATTAATTGAAAAAAATATTTCATTTAAAAAATTATCATATAAAAATTTTTTAAATGATGAATTTAAAAATAATTTTGAATATATTGGTGGTTCTTATAACAATATTATTAATACTTTTTCAAAACAAATTAAAAATTATAATGATATTATAAATAAACCTCCTACTTTATATAGTTATATGGTAGAATTAATTTTAAAAATTATGTCTAATTTTCAATATAAAATTGAACATATTTCAGCAAGATTACAAAGTCTATTTGAAACAGATTCTGTATTAGATTTTGAAAAGATAAATAATTCTTTTTATCCATTACTCATACATAATTTATATTTATTTAATTATGAAAATAATTCAATTTTATTTAAATTTCTTGAATTTTATCAAGATTTTTTGAATTATATGTATTTGAACAAATATATTTATTTTCTTCCTTTAGATTATATTTATATTCCTTTTAATTTAATTAAATTTTTATCAATAGAACAGAGAATTAAAAAAGATGAAAATAAAAATATATTATTCAAAATTTTTGGAATTATATTAGATATATTAAATGATAAATATATAAATAATCCAGATATTAAAGAAAAATTATATTTAGATATACAATTATTTTTATGTACATCACAAACAAAATTTATTTTTAAAAATAATATAATTTTAAAAAAACTCTTTACAAATTTAGCAAATATTATTAATAATTATGAAATAAAAGAACTTGCTTCAAATATAATTGAAAAATTTTTTGAGAAAATGAGTAAATATTATGAAAAAGATAGTGAACCAACTTTATTTAAGAAAGTAATAGAAATTTTTCAAGTAGAAAGAGAAGTATTTTTATTAGTTTTTGAAAATTTTAATAGTGAATTAAATAGAAGATTAACAAATTTAATTGTATCTCTTAATGAATATGATGTTAATGAACAAAATGATAATCGTAATTTTGATATTTATTTTGGAGAAAATAAAATTGATATAATTTGTGAATATTTTATCTATTTTAATCATACTCTTCCATTATATACTTATACTTTTCAAAATCTTCCAAATAATATTTTTAATATAAATAATATTGAATATACATTATTTGTGAATTTTATGATGAATTTTACAAATAGAATTTTAGATAATACAACCATAAATAAGTTTATTCCCATTATTAAAAATAATTTATTTCTTGCTGATAGATTTAAAATTTGTTTTTTTAGTATTATGAGATTATTTTTTTATTTTAATAAAGAAAGTTCTAAATATTATGAGTCATTTATTAAAAATTTTACTGAAAGAAATGAAATAAATTTTGATAATTTCGAAAATTTAATTAAAATGGCTAAAGTTATTTATTTAGATGAACTTGAAAATAGTTTAATAGAAAATTTTGATAAAATTTATAAAGAATTAAAACAGAAAATTAAAAAAAAAAGTAATAATCAAATAATGACAGAAAAAGAATGGAATAATATAAATAATAATGATAATATATGTATATTATGTTATGATAGAAATATAACTCATCATTTTAATCCTTGTAATCATGGAGGTTGTTTAATTTGTATTAAACAATATTTAATTGATAAAGATTATTGTTTTATGTGTCATTGTGTTATTGAAAGTATAAAAGAAGATAAAAATATATTAATTAAGCATAAAAATTAAATATTCTTTTTAAAAAATTAACATAATTAATTTATTTCTTATGCATTATTTTAATATATTTTATAAAAAAATGTTTAAATATTTATATTAATAATTTATTTTTGTTTTATTTATACTTTTTATGCAAAAAAATTATTATCTATTTAATTATACAAAATTTCGTTTGTTATTCATCATATATATCATAAATGTGATATATATTATTTATTACCTGATATGCATTATCATTATAATTTTTTAGTTTTATTTTTAAATTATCAGAATGTCTTTTAAAAAATATAATTGAATCTTTTAGTTTCTCTATTTCTTTTTTAATCAAAAAAATATCTTTATTTTTATTTTTAATTTCTTCTTTCAATTTATTTATATTATTTTGTTCATTTATAAATTCTTTTTCCATTTCAATTTTATTATTTAATATATTATAATATTCTTCTTCATTATAAGGAATACATTTTTGTTCTTTATCAATAATATAATTATCATATTTTATTCTTTCTGATTTATTTTTAATTAATTTTAATTCTTTTTCTACTTTTGCATTTTCATTATTCCAATATTTCTTTCTATTATTAATAAAATTAATTTGTTTCTTAATATTATTAATTGAATTTAATAATTCACTTTTTTCAATTTCTCTTTTCTTAATTTTAAATTTAAAATTTTCAAAACCTTCCATATGAATATCATTAATCATTATTTGCATATTATTAAAATATTCCTTATCATTTAATATAACTGAGTTAGAATTATGAATTGTTTTTAAACTATTTCTTAAAGTTCTTCTTTTTAATTTTTGAAAAATAATATCATTATTATATTTTGTTTTATTATTTATTAATGATGAATTTTCAGAATTATGGATTTTTTCTTCTGTAAATTTATTAATGTTATATTTTCTATTAGATTTATCTTCAATCATTGAATGATTTAATTTTTTATTATTTTTACTTTTATCATATGAGATTTTATTATTTTTCATAAATATATTTTTTATTAAATCATTTTCAATTGATTCATTAGGTAAACTATTTAATTTACTTGTTGATACTTTTGAACAATAATTTAAATTTGTATATTTATCATTATTGATAAGATTATTTGTGGAATTTGAATTATAAAAATTAGAATGTCCCATTGTTGATAAATCTAATGGAGACATTGTAGAACTTTTATCATTTTTTTCTTTATTAATTATTTGTAATTTATTTTCTAAAATTTTTTCTTGTGAAATAATATCATCTTTTTTTGAAGTATAATCTACACTTTTATTATGTTGTTTAAATTTATTTTTTGGTTCTTTATTTATAGTAATATATTTTTTTTTCCCTATGTCTTTTAACATATTATTAATTTAAAAACAATAAATGAATAATAAATATATTTAATATATATAAAATAAATAAATTATATTTTAAGAAAAATATTTAATAATTATTCATATTACATATAAATCAGTTTGAAATTAAATTAAAGAAGAATTTTTGTTAAATTTTCTTCTATAATTTGCAGAATTACTTTTTTTTAATTCTTTTTTAATTATAGGGATTTTAAGTAAAGGACTTTCAATTCTTTTATTATAAAAGCTCAATTCCTCTTGATGATACTTATTAATTTTAAATTGAGATAATAATTTTGAAGCTTCAAAATTACTAATTTTTATTCCATTATTAATATCTCTAACTATTTTACTATCAATAGTTTTTTGAACTGTTTTACTTCTTTTAAACTTTTTTTCTAAAGTAAAACTATCATTCTTCATTATTTTAAAGTTTTTCATTTTATTTCTTATATGAATAGGCGTTTTTGCCCTTTTATGAATTATTGGTTTTAATTTATTTTTTACTGTATTTATTTTATTTGAAGTTGAATTTACTTTCTTATAATTTTGACTTTTTAATAAATTTTGATTATAATCTTCACAATTTTCAATCATTGAATAACTATTTTTTTCATATTTTTTTTTTACTTTAAATAATTCAACTTTTTTATCAATTAATTGACTTCCTTTTAATTTTAAAACTTTTTTTCTAATTTCTTCTGCATTTGGTCTTTTATTTCCATAATATTGTAAACATGATTTAATTAAATAATAAATTTCTCTTGAATAAATTGAAGGAATTGGTTCATATTCAGCTTTAGCAATATATTTATACATCTTATTTAAATCTTCAATATATTTTCTTTTCATATTTTTAAGACAACACATTTCATATATTAATAAACCAAAATACCATATATCACTTTTTTGAGAATATTTTCCTTTTTTATTTATTAATTCTGGACAAACTATTTGATTATCATTACTATTTATTAATTCTTCTTCTGAAAATATATCATTGTATGGATTTAATTTTAAATTTTTTTCTTTATCAATATAAATATTTTTTGAATTTAAATTTATGTTATAAATTTTAGATTTATGCAATTGTGAAAGAGCATTTGAAATATGGAAAATATAAGTTAATAAATCGTTTTCTGGAATTTGTTGATTTATACTTGAATATCTCATTATTATATTATTATATAATGTATCAGTATAAAAATCAGTAATAATTATAAAAGATTTTGAATCTTCATCTACAAAAGATTCTTTATATTTTACTATATATTTTGATTCTAATAAAGCGATTGTTGATATTTTTGATAATATTTTTTCATTAAGTTCATCTAATTTAAATTTATTCATTCTATAAAATTGATTATCTTTTAAATTTTTTACTTTAAAACAAAATCCATTATTAGTATTTTCTGATGATATATCTTTTAAAATTTTATAATTATTAAATTCTGATTTTAAATCTTCAATATTATTATTCCCATTCATTTCATCCATTTAATTAATTTAAAAAATTATTTTTATTCAAAAAAAAAAATATAAATATATAAATGTCTTTCACTATTTTTTTATAAAAAATAAAGATTAAGTATAATTAACAAATATATATATATAATTGTTCTTATCCATTAAAATTTTGAAATCTATTATTAACCAAAAATTGATTAATAGGTAAAGTAGTTTGAAAACCATTAAAATTAGAGTAATTATTAAATAATCCATTTAAAGTATTAGGATATAAATGTTCTAAATTAGGATTAATTTTTGCAATTTCCATAGCAATAGTTTGTTGATAATTCAATTGCTTTTGTTTTTCATTATCAACTGAATTTGTTGATGTTGTTTTTCCACTAATATCAGTATTTTGGTTATTATAACTTTCATTTAAATATGCTTTCATTGAATTATACATATCTCTTTCTCTATTTTGTTGTTGAGAATAAAGGATATTTGGATCAAAATAATTTATGGGATTTATTATATAATTATTTGGGTCAAAGAATAAAAGTAATTTTGTTAAATCAATTGGATCATTTGAATCTAAACATATATTTACAAATTTTTCTATTTGAATCATTTTATTTGGTTCAATACCAAAGTTATTTATTCCATTACTATTATTATACATTTGACTATAATCTATTTTATTTAGATATCTTTTTTTTGAAAGAAAAGAATTTTGATTTTTTTCTATTAAATCATATTCTTTTTTTTGTTCTTTTGGTATTTTACATATTTTAAATATTTTTTCTTGTTTTTTATTTTTAATTTCTTTTCCTTCAGAATAAGAATAATCTTTAAAATTTATTCCATCAATATCAATTCCATTATAACCTCTTTCACTTAAAGAAACACAATTTCCATTTGAATTTTTAAAAATAAAAAGTATCATTTTCTCAACTTTATCCATGTCGACATTTGAAAAATTAAAATTATTAACAATACTTTCAATAAATTCATTATCAAATGAATTATTATCATTATTATCAGAAAATTTATTTTTCCCAAAATCATAAGTATGATATTTCTTATTTAATTTGATTAAATATTTTTGAGCATGAGATCTAATTTGAGCGCTTGATCTAGATTTAACGTATTTTTTAACTTTTTTCCAATTATTTCCATATAATAAACATCCTTTAATAAATCTAATATGTTCATCTTGATTCCATCTTCCATTTAAATTTTCTTCTTTTTCATCACTAAAATTAATTGAATTATTTGAGTCTTTATCATCTAAAGAATTCATATGTATTGGAAGTATTGTATTATATAACACTAAATCTTCTTGTGGATTTTCATCTTTTGTTGAAGGATTTTCCATTAAATAAATAATTTTTATTATTTTTATAATAGATCATATCTTCAATGATGATAAATTTTAGATACATAATTTGATATAATTTTTTATTTTGATATGTTTTTTATATTATTTTAAAAAATATAATTATAAAAATTCTAAGAAAAAAAAAAAAATTAATAAAAGTTGTTCAAAATTAAATATCAAAAAAAAAAAATTTTGATTTTTTAAATCTTATTATTTAAAATTTTCTCTAAAAAGATCATGACCTTCACTAACAGGAACAGTTTCATTATCAGAATCAGGATAAGATGAAAAATTAGTAATATCATTTTCACTTTTAACTTTAGGATGATATGGAGGATCAATTTCTTCATTAAGTAACTTTTCCCAATCAAACTCATAAAAAAAGCGATGATTTTTAATATCATCAATTCCATTTTGTAAATTTCCATATCTTTTACTTAAATCTTTTTCTAATAAATGTTTAACTAAACTTTTAGCATTATCATCAAATCCACTTGGAAATTTAATTTTACACTCTAATATTTTTTCATATATTTTAACAGGATCATCATCACTAAAAGGATCAATTCCAGCTAATAATTCATATAATAAAATACCTAAAGACCAAAAATCAACACTTTTTCCATAACCTTTATTTAATATAACTTCAGGTGCTAAATATTCAGGTGTACCACATAAAGTATATGTTCTTCCATTTATTTCTTTTGCATATGAGAAATCTGATAATTTAATATATCCATTTCTTTGAATTAAAATATTTTCTGGACGTAAATCTCTAAATATTATATTTTTTGAATGTAAAAATTCTAATGCTGATATTATTTGAGATATGTAAAATCTATTATATTAAAAAAAAATATTTTTTAATTAAATATTTTTATTTTTTACCTTGTTTGTTCTACTGGAAATTTTCCTATTCCTCTTAAATAAGAAAATAATTCTCCTCCATTTACTAATTCTAATGATATATATAAAAATTTGTCATCTTGTGTTATTCCATCTAATGATATACAAAATGGATGTCCATGACAACTTTTTATTTTTTTTAATGTTGATAATTCATTTAATACATGATCTCCTTGTTTTGCTTCTAATATATCCTTTTTTTTTATCATTTTAAATGCATAGTATTTATTTGTTTTTTTATGCTTTGATAAACGAATTCTTCCAAATGGTTCTATTCTTAATGTGTCACCTATTTCATATTCTTTTAAGTTGATTTTTTTATCTACTTGGTCGTCCATTTTTTTAATTGAATTTTGATTTATTTTTTTATCATTTATTTTTTTTGTATTTTTGATTAAAAAATCTTTTATTTTTTAAGGTTTTTTATCTATTTATTTCTTTTTTAGGTTTTTTTAAAGTTATTACAATGATTTTATATTTTTTTTATATATTTAAAGTTACATTTTTTGTATTTTAAAGAAGTATATTAAATATATTCATAAATATTATTTTTCTAAAAAATTCAAAATTATAATAAAATGAAAGGAGTTTTAAATAAAACAATTAATTGATATTAAAAATTTAATTTATAATAAATTATTTTTGAAATTTAATAATACATAATTAAAAAATAATTTTATATGAAACTTTAAATTCTTTAATTTTTATATAATTATATAAAAATATAAAACTAATAAATTTTCATAAACTACTTTTCATTTTAATTAATTTGAATTAATAAATAATAAATAATTTACTTTTTATTTTTTCAAATGATATAACATTAAAATTACTATCAATAACCAAAATGAATGTTTCAAATTATTTTTTAAAATTTTTGATTAATTTTTTATAAAGGAAAAAATAAGAAATGATTTTTATTAATAAATGATTAACAAAGAATATTTTTGAATTTAATTTGATTTTCAATATATTTATTTTTATTCCTTAGATGGGAGTTTGTTCATCTGAAAAAACAACAAATATAACAAGTAATAATAATAAAAGAGATGTAGTCAAATATTATTTTTATGATAATTTATCACTTATTAAAATAAATGATAATTTGGAAATTAATTTTTACATTCATTTTTTTGATTTTAGATGTTACAATTTAATTTCACATTCTAAAAATGAAAAAAGTCTTTTTATGTCTAAAATTACTTTTTTAAGAAAAGAATATCCAATTTTATCTTCTTTAAATAAAGAACCTTATTTTTTTTTTGATATTAAAGATACTTTTTATGATGTAAATTTTAGTGATATTAAAAAAGGATATTTAGAAATTCAAATTTTGGAAGAATTAAACTGTGAAGAAAATGATATTAATAAAATTAATTCTAAAATTCAATTCCATTGTAAGAGAAGTTCAATATATTCTATTATAAAAATTGAAATTTTAAATGTATTATATGGTGCAAAATATTATGATTTAAGTTTAGGAAAGAAAAGAGGAAGAATAAGTTTTAAATTTGAAATAAAACAATTTAATAATATTAATATTCAATATAAATCAAAAAATATTACAAATAAAGATAAAATTTTTATTGAAATTAATAATGAAGTCATTTATCCTGATACGAATAATCTATTAAATCTAAAGTTACAAGAATTAACAATTAAAAAATTGAAAAATTCATATTTATCAGTAGATAAAGGAAATAATAATGATAATATTTCACTTGATGAATTAAAAAATGCAATTATTGAAAAACTTGGTGAAGATATATTAAAATATCAAAATTTTATTATTCAAAATGATATAAAAAAAGAAAATAATTATATAAATAATTTTCAAATTTTTGAAAAAACAAATGATAAAGGTGACACTTTGATAATAGAAGGTTTACCTTTTATTTCTCAAATTGAAAATTATTATTTTACTGAAAAAGGTTTAACTAAATATCCATATAAATTATATTTAAATATAAATAATACAAGTGTTAAAATAAAAAATTTAGAATATGTTGAAATTTATCCAAATCTTTATAATCATCTTCAATCTTTAAAAACAATTGATAAATCAAATAATGAAAAAGTAACAAAAGTAATAGGTGAAATAAGGAATATTCTATTAAAAAGTGTTGATAATGGTTTTTATTTATATAGTTATGATTGTTTTGAAGAAATAAAAAATATAATTGAACTTTTTTTTGATATTACAAATGAAATATTTCAAATAATTGCAATGACTAAAAATACAACTTTAATAACAGAATTATTAGATTTTGTAAAAGATATTGTTCAAAGAGAAGAATTAAATAATGAGATATTATTTTTAATATTTGAAAAATATTATTTAGAATATCCACAATTAGTTGAAAAATTTAATGAATATATTCTTCATGTTTTAAAAATAAATATTCTTATAAAAAACAAAGTTAGATCAACAATGATTTTTCCTCTTGAAGATGTTTATGGTATTTTCTTTTATAGATATCAATTTTTTAGAAAAATAATAATGAAAGCAGTGATTTTAGATGAAAATATATATTTAAATTATATTAATTCATTAAATGATGATTCTGATAGTTATTTTTATGATATTTATTATGATAAAAAAGTGTCTACATATTTAAATAAAAAAACATTTCAGATTTTTGAAACTTATATTGTTGCTCCTAAAGAAATTTTTTATAATATAGTTGATAAATCTTCATTTTTTTATAATTTTCCTAAAGCTTTATTATCAAAAAAATTTACAAATTTAAATAATTTTCCTCTTTCATTATCATTATCTAAAGAATTTAAATTAATTTTAAATTCATGTATTAATATACTTCAAATTAAAACTAGTTCATCACTTCAAATTAATTTTTCAGAATTAATATGTTATTATTCTCAAAGTTATTTTTTAATTAATCAATTAATAACATCATTATTAATTACAACAAATGTTTATGATACTTATAGTGTTTTTGCAACTTTTGATATTTTACATAAAATATTAAACTCTGAATACAAAAAAAATAATTTTAAAATACAATTTGATTTTTCAATTTTAGAAAAGGCAGTAAATTTAATAATTACTTTTGATAATTCTTTAATAATTTCTAAAGTATTATGGTTATATTATTATGATTCTCATTTAATGAATATAAATCATTTAAAATGGTTTGTTATTAATATTATCAATAAAAATTACGAAATATTTATTCTTCATTGGAGTTGGAAAATTAGATTTATATTTTTTAAAATATTATTTTTTATTCTTGGATATAGAATAAAAGATAAAATTGATATATTTTTAGACAAGAATATTTTTAATTATTTTATTGAGAAAAAAGATTTCTTAAACAAACATAATGAATTAATTTTAAATGAATATAATGCAATTAAGGAGGATTTTTCAATATGGAAAGAAAAAATGTCTCATGCAAGTTACATAGATTACCCAATAGTATCAGTTATCCTCCCATCAAATGATGATACAAATTAATATATATATTTTCCAAAATTATATAAATATAATATATAAATAAAAAAATTAATTTTTTATAATATAAAAAATCTCTTTAAATAATACAATTTAAAAATGAATTTAAAAAAAAATTATTTAAAAAGTATCCATCAAAAACTTTTTAGCTTCTTCTTTTTCCATTTTAACAAAATTACTAGTTTTATTAGCAAATTTAACTTGAAAAATATTATCAGCATTATCTAATAATTCAGGTTTAAAAGTAGAAATAATAAATTGTTTATCATCAGATAATTTCTTTAATAAATTATTAAAATTACTTCTAAGATTAGGATCTAAAGCAGCATCAATTTCATCAAGAATATAAAAAGGAGGAGGGTCAATTTGACTTAAAGCAAAAATTAATGATATTGCTACTGCAGTTTTTTGTCCTCCAGATAATTGATACATTGCTTGACTTTTTTCAATATTATCTATGAAATTTACACTAATATGAATTGATTTATTTTCTATTGATAATTCAAGTGTTGCTTTACCATTTGGAATTAATTCTTTAAAAAATAATTCAAATGAAGTATTTACTTTTTCAAATGTTGTATTTAAAGAATTGTCTCTTTTTTCATCTAATATTTTTATTATGTTTAATATATCTTTTTCTTTTTCTATTAAATCTTTTAATTTTTCTTCTATTTCTTTTTTTTTTGCTATAAATTTTGTGTAGTCATCTAAGGCAAAACGATTTATTTTATCAAATTTTTTCATTTTTAAATTTACTTTTTCTAATAATTGATATATTGGAGATAAAATTTGTTCATTTTTTAATTCTTGTTGTTGCATATTTATACCACTTTAATTTACAAATACTTTTTGGGTATTTTCTTTTATTTTTTTTATTT
>JAEEGK010009441.1_pt1 | contig 22783 bp, 19 predicted proteins | sample 8958771 | NCBI WGS metagenome assembly JAEEGK01 (sample SAMN16246547, study PRJNA631951) | gut metagenome | biome: gut microbiome; feature: rumen; material: SC-attached | host: Bos | place: Iran: Karaj | collected 2018-10 | reverse complement strand
CCATAGTAATGAATAGTTTTATGGTTTATGGCGAAAAGTTACGAAAAAGAAGTGAAAAGTAATAAGTGATCAGTGAAAAGTTGCTTGATATTCATATTTTTTTGTATCTTTGCAGCGTCCAACTAAAAACAATGACCCTATGAAGGAATTATATTTTGCGGATCAGAACCGTTACAACAATGGAATGGAATATGAGCGTTGTGGACGCTCTGGCGTATTGTTGCCAAAAGTGAGCCTTGGCTTCTGGCATAACTTCGGAAGTGTCGATCCCTATGAGCGCAGTCGTGAGATCACCCATTATGCTTTTGATCATGGTATCACACACTTTGATCTGGCCAACAACTACGGACCTGTGTATGGTTCGGCTGAAGAGACAATGGGCCGACTGATGGATGAGGATTTCCGTCCTTATCGCGATGAGCTCTTCATCTCTTCGAAAGCCGGCTACGATATGTGGCCTGGACCTTATGGGGAATGGGGAAGCAGGAAATACCTGATGGCTTCACTGGATCAGAGTCTGAAACGCATGAAGATCGACTATGTGGATCTGTTCTATAGTCATCGTTATGATCCGGATACGCCTTTAGAGGAGACACTTCAGGCGTTAGTTGACATTGTACGTCAGGGTAAGGCACTCTATGTGGGTATCTCTAACTGGCCCCTGGAACCCTTGAAGTTCGGCTATGAGTATCTGAAAGCCCGCGATGTGCCTTTGCTCATCTACCAAGGTCGTCTGAATATGTTGGATCGTGAACCTCAGGAGACAGGCATTACAGACTTCTGCGCAGAAAAAGGTATCGGCTTTATCGCCTTCTCACCATTGGCACAGGGATTATTGACAGACCGTTATCTGAAAGGTATTCCTGAAGATAGTCGTATGGCAAAGGAAAAGTTCCTGAAGAGTTCAATGCTGACAACAGAACTCTTAGAGAAACTGAAGCATTATAATCAGATAGCTGCGAATCGTGGTGAAACATTAGCAGAAATGGCGTTGGCTTGGATCCTCAATCAGAAAGCAGTCACATCTGTACTGGTAGGAGCCAGCAGCACTTCACAGTTGGAGAAAAATCTGAAATGTGTCAAAGCAGCTCCGTTTGACGAAGCCTTGTAATCAAGGATTATTCTCTTTCCACTTCTTAAACTCACGGATGGCAGCCAACAACTGGTTGTCATCTTCTTCTGTACGAGCCACGATGCGGAAATAATGATTGTCAAGGCCTCTGAAATCAGAAGCATCGCGAATCAGAATACCATGATTTTCAATAAGCCAATGTTTCAATTCCAGTGCGTCGGCAAAGTCAATGTATACTAACATGAAATTCGTATCTGTCTTCAAGACTTTGATACCTTCGATGTTAGCCAACTCACTGCGCAATCGTTGCGCTTCATCAAGATAACCCTTTAAGTCAGGAATCATCTTGGGATTATTTGTTACCAGATATTTTCCAGCTTCAATAGCCATCGCATTCACTGTCCAAGGCTGACGGATCTGACGCAGACGGTCTATAATAATCGGAGAACTGAAGATATAACCTAACCTCAAACCAGGAATACAGTATTTTTTGGAAAGGGAACCTATCAGCATCATATTAAAACAGTCCACCATCTCTCGAGGCTGTAGCATCGGACGCAGCGTATAATCAGCAAACGACTGGTCAATAACATAAAGATAGCGTGGATTCTGACGGATGATACGATTCACCAAAGGCTTCACCAATACATTACCAGTAGGATTATTAGGATTACAAATCCAATAGATTCTGTCTTCAGGCATCACCTCCAACTGATCTTTCCGATCGTATGAGATGAGATGATCGAATGTCTTACAAGCAGCTTCATAAGCATTAAAGGTGGGTTGCGGAATGATGGAAGCCCAATTCCTATAAAGCTGTGCGATCAGATAGATGGCCTCATTGGCACCACTGGTCACCAACACCGTATTTTCTGGTACACCTAAGTGTTTAGCCAATATTTTCTCTAAAGACAATGGTTCTGCTTCAGGATAATGACTGACCACCTCGAAGTGTTGCATCAGGTGTTCCTTCAATCCTGAGAGATCAGCCCAAGCATATACGTTGGAACTGAAATTCAGCTTCAATTGATCGCCGTAGCGAAAAGTGTCATCACCATGTCCGTATATCATGGTCTTCTGTCTTTAGTTATCAGTTATTCTTTACTATTCTGATAGAGAGCGTCTCTGGATCGAAAACAATTCCTTCACGCTCGATAAATCTGCCTAAGGCACCCTGTTGTGCCAATTCTTGAGGCGTGCCGATGGTCATCCCTGTTTCATGAGTCATCAACCAGACGGTATCAGCCAGTTGCAAAGCCAGTTCCACATCATGTGTGGAAAGGAAGATGGTCTTTCCAGCCTGACGACTGATGAGACGAAGCAGCTGCAACACTTCTACCTTACTGGGGTAATCCAAGAAGGCTGTGGGCTCGTCGAGATAGATTACTGGTGTCTGCTGGGCCAGAGCCTTCGCTATCATCACCTTCTGACGTTCACCATCACTCAACGTATGTACCATTCGCTTGGCAAGCGACTCGATACCCACAAGGGCGATCGACTCATCAACGATCTGCATGTCTTCTTTAGAATAGGTTCCCCAGAACCCTGTATAAGGAGACCTTCCAAGACTGACCAGTTCGCGCACCGTCATATTCCTGACATCAGGTTTCTCCGTCAGCACCACGCCGATCTTATGACTCAATTCCTTGTCAGACATCTCAGAGATCTCTCTGCTATGCAATCCGTCATTTTCAGCAAACAGAATCTCTCCAGCTATCTTCGGTTGAAAGGCTGAAAGCGTACGCAACAATGTGGATTTACCAACACCATTAGCACCAAGCAGACAGGTAAGCTCACCACTTCGGATTGCTCCGTTGATATGCTCAGCGACTACTCTCACACCGTTTTTCGAAGGGTAACCGATGCCAAGATCCTTGAGTACTATCGTTTCAACATTCATGTTTGTGCTGCAAAGATACAATATTTTTTCATTAATTGTATCATTTTTCCTTAATTTTTTATGTCAAGACTCTTCAATCAAGTGTGTGATCAGTATTTTGAGACCTATAACAATGAGAATCAGACCACCAAAAAGTTCTGGTTTCAGACGATGAGCTATAGCTCGTCCGAATTGGGCACCAAGGCGTGTACCAATGATACTGAAGAGAGAGGATACTACACCTATTATAATAATAGGAAGCAACAGCTGGGAGATTTCATTAAAACCTGTACAGGCAAACGAAATACCTATAGCCATTGCATCGATACTGGTAGCAACAGCTAATAACAGCTGGGTACGAAGTCGAAGCGGGTTGAAGAAATGCTCTTCTTCTGGCGAAAAAGACTCTCGAATCATGTTTCCTCCTATCAATAGCAACAAGGCAAAAGCAATCCAGTGATCAAAAGCCTCAATATCACTACGGAAGAAACTGATACCTATCCATCCAATCAATGGCATCAATGCCTGGAAGAATCCAAAGAGGAAAGCCATTCGTGGCAACCATTCCTTTCGAGTCAAAACACCACTGACAATAGAGACTGCGAAACAGTCCATTGCCAATGCGATCGCCAGAAGGATAATATCCAGTAGATTCATATATCTTTCTAAAGTTTTGTTTTTGCAAAGTGCCAGATGACAATACCACCAGTCACAGAGACATTCATGGAATGCTTTGTACCAAACTGAGGAATCTCCAGACAACCATCACAGGCATCTACTACCTCTTGATGTACACCCTTTACCTCATTACCAAGTACAACAGCATATTTCTGATCTGTCTCAGGCTTGAAATCCTGTAACATCGTAGATCCATGTGCCTGTTCGATGGCATAGACTTGATAGCCTTCAGTCTTCAAAGAATTCAATGCCTCCATAGCAGTAGGGAAATATTTCCAGCTTACACTATCCTCTGCACCAAGAGCAGTCTTATGAATCTCTGCCATTGGAGGTGTGGAAGTGATGCCACACAAATAGACAGCTTCAATACGGAAGGCATCACCTGTACGAAACACACTACCCACATTATGCATCGAACGGACATCATCCAATACAACTATCAATGGTAACTTATCCGCCTCTTTGAACTCCTCCACAGAGAGGCGCTGCATTTCTATCGTCCTTAATTTCTTCATCGTGGTTGCAAAGTTACGATTAAGTCAGCAAACTACCAAATTATTATGGTGGAAAAACTGTGGATAACTATGTGGAAAACGTCGTTGATAACTCACAAAATCATTATTGCCTCGTTCGATATAGGGATATCCACAGGTTTATTCACGTGTTTTTAGAAAGATTTCCACCGTTTTTTGCAGAAAAATAATATAAACTTATTATATTTGCACCAAAATTGGAAATTGTGGATAAATAATCTTATGAACTCATTATCAGAGAGAAACAATCCACATAGGGTATTGATAAAGTGAAATTCAACGTGTATAACTAATCTACCAAGAAAATCAGTAGAAAGTTATCAAGATATTCACGGCATATCATACTACTTATTTCTATTTTTAAAGAAAAGATTAAAAGAAAAATAAATATATTGTGATGTTGAAAACAGAAGAATTGAAAGCTGAGATCCGTCGTATGTGTGATGAGAAAGGTGCTATTATCCTGGCTCACTACTATACGATTGGTGATATTCAGGATATTGCAGATTTCGTAGGCGACTCTTTGGCTTTAGCTCGTAAGGCTGCAGAGACAGATGCGAAAATCATGGTAATGTGTGGTGTTCATTTCATGGCAGAGACTTGTAAACTGCTCTCACCTGACAAGATGGTACTTTGTCCAGACTTAAATGCTGGTTGTTCTTTGGCTGACAGTTGTAAGGCTGAAGACTTGAAGAAATTCAAGGAAGAGCATCCTGGTTATCAGGTCATCTCTTATGTAAATACCACAGCTGCTGTGAAAGCATTGACAGATGTTGTTGTTACCAGTGGTAATGCCAAGAAAGTCGTAGATCAGTTACCAAAAGATGCCAAACTGATTTTTGGTCCTGATTATAATCTTGGTAATTATATTAATGAAGTAACAGGTCGTGATATGCTGTTATGGAATGGTGGTTGTCATGTGCATGAACGTTTTTCTGTAGAAAAGATCATAGAACTGAAAAAGCAATATCCTGATGCTATCGTAATGGCTCATTTAGAGTGTAAGGCACCTGTCTTGGCTTTAGCAGATATCAAGGGTAGTACAGCTGATATGCTTCGCGAAGCAAAGAATAATCCAACTAAGCAGTTTATTGTCGCTACAGAGGCTGGAATCCTGCATGAGCTGCAACGTACTTGTCCTGATAAGGAATTCATCCCTGTACCTCCTGAAATCAGCGAGAGCGGCTTGGAATGTAGCTGTAATGAGTGTCAGTATATGAAGTTGAATACACTCGAAAAGGTATATGAGTGTCTGAAGAACGAAAGTCCTCAAATTGAGATTGATCCTGAGATTGCAAAAGACGCTGTGAAACCTATAAATCGTATGCTGGAGTTAAGTTAAAGACTCCAGCATTTTTTTGCTACCATTAAGGGAAAAAATTGCTAGCATTAATGGTAGCAACTTTTTTAGTTAATAATAGCGATTTTGCAGACTATACCACTATTACCTTCAGAAGTGGCTGTAATGACGAAATAAATGCCACTCGCCACTCGCCTACCCTGACGATCATTTCCATCCCAAGTGAACATACCACCATTACTACGTCCTTGAGCAATCAGAGCACCATTCGATGCAGTGATCTTTACATCAGCATCGTAAGTAAGACCAGTAATGGTAATCAGTCCTGTATAGTCTGGTGTCACAGGATTAGGATAGGCATAGACATTATCTTTTGTCATTTCTTCAGAAGGTTCTGTAGCATCGCCTTGATAAGAACAGAGTCCTTTATCTGTGAGGAAATATACTTTGCCAGTCTTCGGATTGATAGCAGTAGAACTGATGGTATTTGACAACAGATAGGAGTTGTCTTCCTTGAAATTAGCAAGCTGCTGTATATTATTAGCACTGATCAAGAAAGCACCAGCACCATTGGTAGAAAACCACTTCCGGTTACCACCATCGATAGCGATATGGCTGATATTGACACCATATAAGAGATAATCGGCATAATCAGTACCATCGTTACGAGGCACTTTAATCTGATAGAACGTTACATCCTCCTGTCCTACTTCCTCGCTCTTAATCATAAACGGCCCTAGGTTGGTACCTACCCAGATATTCTTCTCTTTATCTTCACAGACACTATTCACAAAGGTAAGCGAATAGGTGATACCATCCTGATTCGTCCAGTTGCTGTATTTAAAAAGCTCACCAGTTGAGGGATTATAACAGAATACGGACTGGTCTATCCAAGAGGTATTGACAAACCAAAGAAGTCCTCGACTATCGAAGAACATACATCTGAGTCCTGCAAGTGAAATGCCGTCAAGGTTTTCTAACAGATCCTGATGATAATCTGTCCAAATATGATCTTTGGAAAGCACTAGCATATTCACGCCTTTTGCCTGACTATTAAGCACCACCAGATTTCCTGCTTGATCGAACTGAATACCATTGATAAGCACATAATCATTACCCAATTCTGTACCTCGATCGATAGCAGGTCTTAGTGGACTGTTATCCTTATTATAATAATTCAGTAACTGTCCGTCTTTAAACTCATAAAGTCCACATCTGCCTCCTGCATAGACATGAGTTTCATCTGTAGGATCCACACTGATGCAATTGATGTCGAGATAAGGATAGCCTGTCTTTTCAGAGATATTATCCTCATAAATCATCCAATCATTCCCATCATACACCTGAATAGTTCCAGGATAATTATAATCGTTCATACCTGAAAGGAAATAGCCACCAGTGGTATATAACTTTCCATTCAGAAAGGTTGACTCATAGAAATGATTGTATTTAGGACCTATAGGATTGAGTTTCTCTACGATAGCTCTGTAGGTCTCTAAATCCTTATATTCATCATAGCTGGGCAGATCTTTTGGATAATTAGGATTATTAGGCCAATAGGTATCTGTGATCTCTGCTTTCTGCATATTCACCTTCACATAGCCAAAATCGCAATCGAGCCAAACATAGATATCATCAATGATCAGACGATTCACAGTCTTGCTCTCTGTCATGATCTTCGTATAGAGATCAGAGATATTTGTCACATTGCCTTTAATATCTATCAGGTCGATATTTGAATTCTGATAGACAGCAATCAGCTTTTGTACTTTAGGATTCCAGGCAATATGTGTGATATAAGTATCATTAAGCCCAGTTACTTTATCATAAGTGGTGATACTCTCATCGTTCTGATTATACTGATAAAGTGAGTTGGAAGCTAAGACAAAGAGCTGTTTATCAGAAGCTGCACAGATGTTCTGTAGCTCATTATAAGCAAGGTGATTCTCCCAGGTTCCTACTTGCGAATAAGTGAAAAGAGAGAAGTGAAAAGTGAAGAATAGTAACAGAATTCTCTGCCACCCCAAATACTTGTTGATCCTATACTTTTCACTTCTCATTTCTTCACTTCTTCAGATAATCTGCAAGTTTTTGAACGGCTCTTGCCCTATGACTGATATGATTCTTAATACCAGTACCCAGTTCAGCAAAAGTCTTGTCATAGCCATCAGGTTGGAAAATAGGATCATAACCAAAGCCCTCTCCTCCCCTACGCTCACGGATAATCTCACCATTGACAATACCTTCGAAGGTGGTGATTTTCCCATCGATGATCAATGCGATAATCGTACGGAAACGGGCCTTACGATTGTCTTTCTGCTCCAATTCATGCAGCAGACGAGTCATATTGGCACCAGAGTCATGAGACTTAGCATTACCAGAACCCATCATCGAAGCATAACGAGCACTATACACACCTGGGGCTCCTCCTAATGCCTCTACCTCAAGGCCTGTATCATCAGCAAAACAGTTGATATGGTATTTCTTGTAGATGTATTCTGCCTTCATTTTGGCATTATCCTCCAGTGTCTGTCCTTTCTCTGGGATATCCTCGTTGCAGTTGATATCCTTCAATGAGAGCACTTCAAACGAATTGCCCAATATCTTACGAACCTCCGTGAGTTTATTGAGGTTATTGGTAGCAAAGACTATTTTCATCTTTTTCTTTTCTTCTTTTACTTTTACTCTCATCTCATCGAAACCTTCACCATAGACACCAATGACACTTGACTGTGATACGAAGGCACGTGGATCAATCATCTTAATCAAACGGAACATATTCACGCTCTCGTTCTTTCTTGCCAGGATACAGAGCACCTTCATCTGATGACCAGTGTACCATCCGTGACCATCGAGAATTGTCACACCATGATTCATCTCTGTACCAATGGCATTGGCTATCTCCTGCCATTTGCTTGAGAAGATGAAGAACTGTACAGACTGGCGACGGGCATTCATCACATAGTCGAGAACATAGTTCTCCATTGTCATCACACAGAAGCCAAACATCACCTTATGGGCGCGCTCCATATAGTCGCCAAACTGGGGGAAAAACATACACGAGCCGATGATGCAGAAGTCTGCAGCAATCAGTACATTACCTAGCGATACATTGGGATGAAACTTGTTCACTGAGGCTGCAATAATGTCTGTACCACCAGTGGAACCATTGTTCATAAAGACGGTAGCCAAAGCGATACCAGTAATTACACAGCCAATAATCATCGACATGAAGTCCTGACCTTCACCCATCAGTTTGAAAGGCAGACCATTCTCCTGTTTAGGGATAATCTCCTGAGCAAACATTAGCATGAAGTAGAGGGTGAAGATGGCAAAGATGGTCTTCATCAGGAACTTCACACCCAATATCTTCAGGGCTACTACCAGTAGGATGCCATTGATGATGATATAAGTATTCTCCAAGTGAAAGCCTGTGGCATAATAGATGATAGCCGAAAGACCTGTCACGCCTCCAGCCACAATCTGATAAGGCATCAGGAACACCGTGAAGGCGATGGTATAGAGTAAGAGACCAAGGGCTATGAAGAAATAGTCCCTGGCCTCATTGAGGATGATTTTGTGATCGATCGTCATTTATTTCTTCAGCACAATGTTCACCATACGCTTAGGGACGATGATAACCTTTGCTACCTGGAAACCTTCGAGATACTTCTGTGAGCGCTCGTCTGCCAAGACTGCATCCTGAATGGTCTGGTTGTCAGCATCAGCAGCGAAGGCCATCTCGAAGCGGTTCTTACCATTGAAAGCAATACCCAACTTCACCTGACTCTCCACCAGATACTGCTCATCCCACTTTGGCCACTGAGCATCGCAGACACTACTCTGCTCGCCCAGCATCTCCCACAGTTCTTCAGCGATATGAGGTGCAAACGGCGCAATGAGGATCACCAGTGTCTTCAACAGTTCCTTGTTTTTGCACTTCTGCTGAGAGAGCTCATTCACACAGATCATAAAGGCAGAGATAGAAGTGTTGTAAGAGAACTGCTCGATATCCTGAGATACCTTCTTGATCAGCTTGTGAACACTCTTCAGATTTTCAGCTGTAGCCTCGTTCTCATCGAAGCCGTTCTGATAGAGGTTCCAGAACTTACGCAGGAAACGATGACAACCATCAATACCATTGGTATCCCAAGGCTTCGACTGCTCTACAGGACCTAGGAACATCTCGTAAAGACGCAGGGTGTCAGCACCATATTTCTCAACGATCATATCTGGGTTCACCACATTGAACATCGACTTCGACATCTTCTCAATCGCCCAACCACAGATATATTTGCCATTCTCGAGGATGAACTCAGCATGCTCGTATTCAGGACGCCAAGCCTTGAAGGCCTCGATGTCGAGCACATCAGCAGAAACGATGTTCACATCCACGTGGATAGGTGTCACTTCCTTATAGTTCTCCTTCAGGTTCAGACTCACGAACTTACCCTTGTCGGCACCCTCGTCCTCGATACGATACACGAAGTTAGATCGTCCCTGAATCATACCCTGATTCACGAGCTTCTTGAAAGGCTCATCCTCGCAAGAGTAACCAGAATCATAAAGGAACTTATTCCAGAAACGAGAGTAGATCAGGTGACCAGTAGCGTGCTCAGTACCACCTACATAGAGATCGACATTACGCCAGTATTCATCTGCCTCGCGACTTACAAGCGCCTTCTCGTTCTTGGGATCCATATAACGGAGATAGTAAGCTGAAGAACCAGCGAATCCAGGCATCGTGTTCAACTCCAAGGGGAAGACGGTCTTGTTGTCAATCTCATCCTTTGATACCACCTTGTCGAACTTCGTATCCCAAGCCCACATCTTAGCGCGTCCCAATGGGGGCTCACCTGTCTCTGTTGGCTGATACTTATCGATCTCAGGCAACAGCAGAGGCAGACACTCCTTGGGGATCATATAAGGCATATCGTCCTTGTAATAAACAGGGAACGGCTCACCCCAATAACGCTGACGAGAGAAAATGGCATCGCGCAGACGATAGTTCACCTTCACACGACCCAAGCCCTGCTCAGTGACAAACTTCTTCGTAGCAGCGATAGCCTCTTTAACTGTCAATCCGTTGAGGCTGAACTTATCAGATGCAGAGTTACACATGATACCCTCCTTGGCATCATAACTCTCCTCACTCACATCAGCCCCCTCGATCAATGGAATGATGGGCAGGTTGAAGTGCTTGGCGAAGGCATAGTCACGAGAGTCGTGAGCAGGTACAGCCATAATCGCACCAGTACCATAACCAGCCAACACATATTCTGAAATCCAGATGGGGATCTTTTCATCAGTAAACGGATTGATGGCGTAGCTTCCAGAGAACACACCAGTCACCTTATGATCCATCTGACGCTCACGCTCCGTACGTTTCTTCACATAGTCGAGATACTTCTCTACCTCAGCCTTCTGATCGGCAGTCGTCAACTCAGCTACGAGCTCACTCTCAGGAGCCAGCACCATAAAAGTGACACCAAACATCGTATCAGCACGAGTCGTAAAGATGGTGAAGTGCTTGTCTGAATCAGCAACCTTAAACTCTACTTCTGTACCCTCGCTGCGACCAATCCAGTTGCGCTGGGTCTCCTTCAGAGAGTCTGTCCAATCGATCTCCTCCAGACCATCGAGCAGACGCTGAGCATAAGCTGAAACACGCAGACACCACTGGCGCATCTTCTTCTGCTCCACAGGATAACCGCCACGCTCACTTACACCATTGATCACCTCATCATTAGCAAGAACGGTTCCGAGTGCAGGACACCAGTTCACCATCGTCTCAGCCAGGTAGGCAATACGATAGTTCATCAGCACTTCCTGCTTCTTCTTCTCAGAGAAGCTGGCCCAGTCAGAAGCCGTGAAGTGCAATTCCTCAGTACCAAGGGCATTACAGTTCTCTGTACCCATCAGCTCGAAGTGCTCAATCAGTTTGATGGTGGGCTGAGCCTTGTGGGAAGAAGTAGAATAGTAGCTCTTGAACATCCGCTGGAAGGCCCACTGTGTCCACTTATAGTAGATGGGATCGCAGGTGCGAACCTCTCTGTCCCAATCGAATGAGAAGCCAATCTTATCCAACTGCTCACGATAGCGATCGATGTTAGCGAAAGTGGTCTTCTCAGGATGCTGACCTGTCTGGATAGCATACTGCTCTGCAGGCAGTCCGTAGGCATCATAACCCATCGGGTTCAGCACGTTGAAGCCCTGCAGACGCTTATAACGGGCATAGATATCTGAGGCGATATAACCTAAGGGATGTCCCACGTGCAAGCCTGCCCCAGAGGGGTAAGGGAACATATTCAGCACGTAGAACTTCTTCTTGTTCTTGTCTTCCACCACGCGATAGGTTCCATTCTCCACCCATCGCTTCTGCCATTTCTGTTCGATGTCTCTGAAATTGTAATCCATTGTATTTTCGTTATTTATTGTTTCCGTACATTATTATTTGGGCTGCAAAGATAGTGCAAATCAAGCAAAATACAAAATTATTTTGGAAATAATTCATTATTTCGCCACTTGCGATACTTCAGCCAATAATAGAGCAGCATCAACAAGCCTATACCAAAAGGTATCAGCAAAAACAAGATGAACACCACGAAGAAGGCTGCACCGATATTCACTCCCATATGACCTCGTGGATGAAATTCCGGCTTCTCAAGATGTAAAGAGTCGGCTTCATAAGCTTTCAATGCCTCCTCATATTCTATCTGCGAGGCTGTGAATTCTTGACGACTCTTGTCTATCTCCTGTTCGCTATAGACGATCATCCACACAAAAAAGGCAATCAGCAACGCACTGACAATCGTCAGCATACAACCAGACCACTTCCAGCATCCGTGGGGTTTCTTCATTGGGATATAAGGATCATTCATGATAAAAAGCTCATTTTGTTTGCAAAGATACAAAATTATTTGTAAATTTGCAACTGGATACCAAACATTTATAATGATGAAGAAACCTCAATGGCTTGAGAAAGAACATCTCTATAAGATCATGTTCGAGTCAGAGCACCCGATAGGTCGAGTCTTTGATCTCACTCTGATAACGGCAATCTCGCTGAGTATCATCATCTCGTTCGTCGAGACGATTCCCTCTTTGGCACATACGTTTAAGTTGGTGCTGGAGATATTGGAATATCTGCTCACCTTCTTCTTTACGGTTGAGTATATTGCCCGTGTCTATTGCTCCCCTCGTCCTCGCGACTATGTGCTGAGTTTCTTTGGTATCATCGACTTGCTATCTACTCTGCCGCCTTATCTCTCCTATTTCCTGCCCAACGCACGATATATGATTCTGTTGCGTTCCATCCGCTTCATCCGTATCTTCCGTATTTTCAAGCTGTTCAGCTTCATCAACGAAGGCTACATGCTGATGCACTCGCTTCAGAAGAGTCTCACTAAGATTTCAGTTTACTTTTTGTTTGTGCTGATATTGGATATCTGCTTGGGTACGTTGATGTTTATGGTAGAAAGTGGCGAACCTAATACTCAATTCACTGATCTGGCAACATCAGTCTATTGGGCTATTGTTACGATGACAACTGTTGGTTATGGTGACATCACACCAGTTACGGCAATAGGTCGTCTGCTTTCGGCTTTCGTCATGCTGTTGGGTTACACCATCATAGCTGTACCTACTGGTATCGTAACGGCAAACATTATCGATGTGACGAAAGAAAAGCCGAAAGATGGACATTGTCCGCGTTGCGATGGAGAAGTTCACGATGAAGACCACTATTGCTCTCATTGCGGAGAAAAGTTGTAGCACTTGTCAATACTGCGATGAATTTTTACAAATCACCGCCTGAGATTCGCGCGTTATTCACCAATCCGAACTTGGGTCTCAAATACGCGAATTATGACCTGTTTTGTAAATAATTGGTACACTGAGACTTATAAAATCGCTCTCTTGCGCCAACTCGAAAATAGACCCCAAAACAGCCGTTTTTACTATTAATTCCAGCAATTGCTACCATTAAATGTAGCAATTATTCCCTCACTAGGGAACAATTTTTCTTAGGCCAAGCAGTAACTCCGCCCTAACCAAACCCCAAGTCCCCTTACTTCAAACCTCCAGCGAGCTTACTTCTCGCTCCAAAATCGGCCTTTCCTCCCCCACTCTTCTCCTAAATCAATCCATTCCGAAGTGTTAAATTTAGGCATAATTCTTTTACATTTGTAACATAATCTAACTTTCTTTCGTTGTATGAATAATCGCTAAATAGTTTGAAAACATTTGGAGGGAATGCGGGGGATGTTTATTTTTGCAAGCGATATCGATATGATTGTTTTTGAAGATGACAAGAATGCGATTTTTTCTATTGTTGCTGATGGTTGTTGCTATTCAGGGGTTTGCACAAAGACGACTGGTGGTTGTCGATGTGGAGACAATGATTCCTGTGGTTGGTGCCAATGTGATCAGCAAAGATGGAAATTGTACGACAGACTCCTTAGGTTATTTCAGTGTGTCAGACAGTTGTAAAACGCTCTCTTTCTCGCATGTCAACTACGAGAGTCGTCTGGTGAATCTCAATGAGGTGAGCGATACTATCTTCTTAATCTCCAAGTTGCTGAATATCAAAGAAGTAGTCGTCTTCGGACATGGACAACCCAAGGAACTTCCTGAAGCCCTGAAAAAGCAACTTGAGGCGGAAAAAGAAAATGCGAAGTTGGCTGCAATTGACCCCAGTAGCGGCAATCTGCTGAGTTTGTTTGCCTATCTGATTCCCAAGAAGTGGCGCAAGAATACCAAAGCGGCGCGCCGCAAACGTCTGAAGCAGATTCTGGAGAATTATTAGGTCGGCGCTCAGATATCAATCAGTGCTCAGAAAACTATAAATAAAGCTAAAAATTTGGTGGTTCAGGAAATAGTTCCTACCTTTGCACATTATGAAACAGATTCTCACATCACTCCTCATGGCAATAGCCATGATTTTTATGGGCACAACGACAGCAAAAGCTGATGTGCCCAACGAAGAAACAGGTCAGTATGTCCTGAAGTGTGGTAACGTGTCGATGACGATCGATGCAGCCAAAGGTGGTAAGATCCTGTCCTACAAATATGGCGATCAGGAAATCATCTCACAGCTGAAATGGCCTGAAGCCTTTGGTAGTACTTTCTGGACCAGTCCTCAAAAGGAATGGTACTGGCCTCCTGTGCCGGAGTACGACAAGAAGGCTTATCAGGTGGAAGAAAAGGATGGTGTGCTGACGATGACCAGTGAGGTGAATGAGAAGCTGAAGTTCAGGATCCGCAAGGCCTTTGCTGTCGATGAGCAGCATCAGGCTATCGCTATCACCTACTCTATCATCAATGCGAGCGATGAGACACGCAAGGTAGCACCTTGGGAAATCACCCGTGTGCAGAACGAAGGTGGACTGATCTTCTTCGAAGCCCCTGTGGATAGTATCTGGCCTGATGGTCTGATGAACTTCAAGGATGCTTTTGGTGCTGCCTGGTATCAGCCTGATGAGGCCAATGAGAATCGTAAGGTGAATGCTGACGGAAAGGGTTGGCTGGCCTATCTGAATCAGGAGAAAGGTCTGTTGCTCGTGAAACAGTTCGGGGATCTAGATAAGGGTCAGCCTGCACCAGATGAGGCTGAGATTCAGGTGTATGTCAACAGAGGCAAGACTTATATCGAACTGGAGAGTCAAGGTGCTTATGCAACGCTGCAACCTGGTGAGGAGTTGAACTGGACTGTACGCTGGTATCTGCAGCCCACAGATGCCTCAGAACCTTCAGAGGCCTTACTGCAGCAGGTTAAGAAAATATTGGAATAATTGAGAAAGATATTTTTGGCTTTGCTTCTGGCTCCTCTGACGATGGTAGCACAGCAAGCAATAGGTTTGAAGCAACGTGCTTTTCCCAAGACGGTATCTGCTGGAAATTATAGTGGAATTACGTGGTTGGGTGGTTCTCGTTATGCTGTGGCTAATGATAAATCACCAACGGCAGGTTTCTATCTGATGACGATAGATATTGATAGTATCACAGGTGAATTATTGTCTGTTCGTGAAGATTCTTTCCTCACAAGTGGTCAACCTAATCGCGACGAGGAAGGTATCTGCTATGTTCCTCAGAATCAGACGGTTTTCGTGAGTGGAGAGAAAGATCAGGAAATTCTGGAATATAATCTTCAAGGCCAGTTGACAGGTAGAAAACTAAATATTCCTGAGGTATTTAAGACGTCTTATTCCAATGGTGGTTTTGAAGCACTTACTTATCAGGTGCAGACCCATCGTTTTTGGACAACAACGGAGCATACACTGAAGTCAGATGGTGAGAAGCCGTCAATAGAACGGAAAATAAAGAATCGCTTGCGCCTACAGTCTTTTGGAGATGACTTGCAGCCCAAAGAACAGTATTGGTATGAAACGGACGCTACGAAGATTCAAAAGAATAAAGGTCGTAGCATATTAGGTGTCAGTGGGTTAGCAGCTCTTGACGATGGGCGGATTGTGGTGCTTGAACGTGAATTATATTTCCCCAAAAAGCAGATAGGTTCGTATTCTCTTGTCAAATTGTACTTAATAGATCCCTCTCAGTGCCAGCCAGGAGAAATACTTCAGAAAACACTCCTGATAGCATTCAAAACAAAAGTCAATCTCTTACGCAGAAACTTTGCCAACTTTGAAGGCATCTGCTTAGGTCCTAAACTCACTGATGGGCGACAACTGCTTATCCTTGTCTGCGATTCCCAGAATCATTATCGCGGTATATTGAAAGATTGGTATAAAACCATCATCCTTCCTCAGCATTTCTAACAATTATTCAAGCGAAAATTTTGTCAGTTCCGAAAAAAGGAGTAACTTTGTCGCTCAAACCAGAATAATAGATAGATAATGGCAAAGAAGGAGGGGAAAGAGCTGACCCCGATGATGAAGCAGTTCTTCGATTTGAAGGCGAAACATCCTGACGCAGTGATGCTGTTCAGATGTGGCGACTTCTATGAGACCTATTGCGAAGATGCCATTACTGCCGCGAAGATATTAGGTATCACCCTTACCCATCGTAACAATGGTGCTGGTGTGAAGGGCGACGAGATGGCGGGCTTTCCCCATCATGCCCTCGATACCTATCTGCCCAAACTGATCCGAGCAGGAAAACGTGTGGCTATCTGCGATCAGCTCGAAGACCCCAAACTCACGAAGAAGCTAGTCAAGAGAGGCATTACGGAACTGGTGACACCTGGTGTCGCCTTGAGCGATAATGTGCTGAACTATAAGGAAAACAACTTCCTCGCAGCTGTGCATTTTGGTAAAGGTTCTTTTGGTGTGGCTTTCCTTGATATCTCTACTGGTGAGTTTCTGACAGGCGAGGGCACACAGGATTATGTGGAGAAGCTCTTGGGTAACTTCTCGCCAAAGGAGATTCTGCACGACAGAACGAAGAAGCAGGAGTTTGAACGTAACTTCGGTACAAAATACTTTACTTTCCAACTTGACGACTGGGTGTTTACGGAACAGACTTCGAAGCAGAAGCTGTTGCGCCACTTCAATGTGAAGAACTTGAAAGGCTTTGGTGTGGATCATCTGGTGAATGGTGTGATTGCAGCTGGGGCTATCCTGCAGTATCTCGAACAGACGCAGCACACCCAGATAGGCCATATCACCAGCATTTCGCGCATTGAGGAAGATAAGTATGTACGTCTGGATAAGTTTACGATCCGTAGTCTGGAGTTGGTTCATCCGATGCAGGATGATGGTAAGTCGCTGCTCGATGTGATCGACAAGACGGTGAGTCCGATGGGAGGTCGATTGTTGCGTCGTTGGCTGGTGTTTCCGTTGAAGGATGAGAAGCCCATCAACTCGCGTCTGGACATTGTGGAGTATTACTATCGTGAGCCTGAGTTCCGTGAGTGTATCGATGATCAGCTGCATCGTATCGGCGATTTGGAGCGTATCATCTCGAAGGCAGCTGTTGGGCGCGTTTCACCTCGTGAAGTGGTGCAGTTGAAGGTGGCTTTGCAAGCTATCCAACCCATTAAGACAGCCTGTCTCTATGCGAAGAACGAGGCTTTGAATCGGGTAGGGGAACAGTTGAATCTCTGTGAGTCTTTGCGCGATAGGATAGAAAAGGAGATCCAGAATGATCCGCCTCAATTAGTAGCTAAGGGAGGCGTGATTCGCGACGGGGTGAATGCAGAACTCGACGAATTGCGCAGTATTGCCTATAGTGGTAAGGACTATCTGTTGAAGATTCAGGAGCGTGAGGCTGCTGAAACAGGCATCAGTTCGCTGAAGATCGGCTATAACAACGTGTTCGGCTACTATCTCGAGGTGCGTAATACCTATAAGGATCAGGTGCCGCCAGAGTGGGTACGCAAGCAGACATTGGCTCAAGCAGAGCGCTATATCACGCAGGAGTTGAAGGAATACGAAGAGAAGATCTTAGGTGCTGAGGATAAGATTCTGTCTTTGGAAGCTAAGCTCTTCAACGACCTTGTGCTGAGTATGCAGGAGTTTATTCCTCAGATTCAGATCAATGCGAATATCATCGCGCGCCTCGATTGTCTGTTGAGTTTTGCAAAGACAGCAGAGGAAAACAAGTATATCCGTCCTGTGATTGACTCGTCTGAGGTTATCGACATCAAACAAGGTCGTCACCCTGTGATTGAACAGGAACTGCCTCTTGGAGAGCGCTATGTGCCCAATGATATCTTGCTCGATAATGAGCGTCAGCAGATCATTATCATTACAGGTCCGAATATGGCTGGTAAATCGGCGCTGTTGCGTCAAACGGCTCTCATTGTATTACTGGCGCAGATAGGTTGTTTTGTGCCCGCAGAAGCCGCGAGAATCGGTCTGGTGGATAAGATATTCACGAGGGTAGGGGCCAGCGATAACATCTCCTTGGGAGAATCCACGTTTATGGTGGAGATGACAGAGGCTTCGAATATCCTGAATAACGTCAGTTCGCGCTCCTTAGTGCTCTTCGATGAGCTGGGTCGAGGCACGAGTACCTATGATGGTATCTCTATCGCCTGGGCGATTGTGGAATATCTGCATGAGAATGCCAAAGGTCATCCCAGAACGCTCTTTGCAACGCACTATCACGAACTCAACGAGATGGAGAAGAACTTCCCGCGTATCAAGAATTATAATGTATCAGTGAAGGAGGTGGATGGCAAAGTGATCTTCCTGCGTAAACTTGAAAAGGGTGGGAGTGAGCACTCTTTTGGTATCCATGTGGCAGAGATAGCTGGTATGCCTCGCTCGATTGTAAAGCGTGCTAATGTGATTCTGAAGGAGTTGGAGGCCGATAACGCCTCTGTAGGTACCGTTGGCAAGCCCACAGCAGAGATCGCAGCCTCTCGCGAAGGTATGCAACTCTCTTTCTTCCAGCTCGATGATCCTGTGCTTTGTCAGGTGCGTGATGAGATCTTAGGCATCGATGTGAATAATCTCACGCCTCTCGAAGCCCTGAATAAGCTCAACGATATCAAGAAAATAGTATCAGGTAAATAGCAAATTCACTGAAATTGGTCACCAATTTCAGTGAATTTACTGACCAATTTCAGTGAATTTGGTTTGAAAAGCGATATTAGGCTGTTTTCTTCTTGGCCTTTATCATACAATAGACTCCAAGGATGATGAAAGGAATCGAAAGGATCTGTCCCATATCGAGTGGGAGAGAGGCTTCGAAGGCTTCCTGGATCTCCTTGGTGTATTCGATGAAGAAGCGGAAGGTGAAGATATACGTCAGACAGAAGCCGAAGTACCAGCCTGTGCCAATCTTCTCAGGCATCTTCTTATGCAGTACCCACATGATGACAAAGAGTATCGCGTAGGCAATGGCCTCGTAGAGCTGTCCTGGATGTCTTGGCACAGCATCCACCCGCTCGAAAATAAACGCCCAGGGCACATCTGTAATCTTACCTATGATCTCAGAATTCATCAGGTTGCCCAAGCGGATAAAGCAAGCAGTAGTTCCAGTAGCGATGGCGATATTATCGAGCACTGTCCAGATGCTGAGTTTTGTTTTACGGACATAGAGCCAAAGGGCAATCATCAGGCCTAAGGTACCACCATGTGAAGCCAAACCGGCATAGCCAATAACGAAGAAACCACAGGTCTCCCCTAACCAGCTACCATCGTTGCCAAAGCGGATGGGCAGCAGCATCTCAACAATCCCTTTTCCTGAAGCGAGGAAATAATCAGGCTCGTAGAAGATGCAATGCCCTAGACGGGCACCTATCAGGATGCCTAAGAAGCAATAGATAAAGAGCGGATCAAAAAGCTCATCTTTGATTCCCTGCTCGTTATACAGGCGCCTCACAACCAGATAGGCCAGTGCTAAGCCGATGATCCACATCAGCCCATACCAGCGCACGGAGATAGAACCCAGACGGAATGCCTCTAAGTCAGGCTGCCAAACGATATAATTCAGTAAATCAATCATCATACATTGAATCTAAAGTGCATGATGTCGCCATCCTGCACCACATAATCCTTACCTTCTACAGCAAGTTTTCCAGCCTCACGGACAGCTGCCTCAGAGCCATACTGCAGATAGTCGTCGTACTTGATCACCTCTGCGCGGATAAAGCCCTTTTCGAAATCGGTGTGGATAACGCCTGCACACTGAGGTGCCTTCCAACCTTTCTTGTAGGTCCAGGCCTTCACCTCCATCTCGCCAGCAGTAATGAAAGTTTCAAGGTTCAGCAGGGCATAGGCTTTCTTGATCAGACGGTTTACACCACTCTCCTCCAAGCCGAGCTCTTCCAAGAACATCTGCTTATCTTCATAGCTTTCAAGTTCAGCGATATCCTCTTCCGTCTTGGCAGCGATAATCATCGCTTCTGCACCTTCTTCCTTTGCCAATGCCTCTACTTTCTTGGTGAAGTCATTACCACTTTTAGCATCAGCCTCACCCACATTGCAGACATAGAGTACAGGCTTTGAAGTCAGCAGGAAGAGATTACGAGCACAATCCTGTTCGTCCTTGCTTTCAAACTCCACGATACGGGCGTTCTTACCCTGCTCCAATACCTCTTTATAGGCGTGAAGCACTGTCACTTCCACCTTAGCGTCCTTATTGCCTGCAGCAGCAGCTTTCTCTGTCTTGGCCAAGCGACTCTCGATGGTCTCCAGGTCCTTTAGCTGAAGCTCTGTGTCAATAATCTCCTTATCGCGAATGGGATCGATGGTGCCATCCACGTGGGTGATATTTTCATCTTCGAAGCAACGAAGAACATGAATAATCGCATCCGTCTCACGGATATTTCCAAGAAACTTATTACCCAGACCCTCGCCTTTTGAAGCGCCTTTCACAAGACCAGCGATATCTACAATCTCACAAGTGGCAGGCACGATACGACCTGGATGCACAATCTCAGCGAGTTTCGTCAGGCGTTCATCAGGAACGGTGATGACACCAACATTCGGTTCGATGGTGCAGAAAGGAAAGTTTGCTGCCTGAGCTTTTGCACTCGACAGACAATTAAACAATGTGGACTTTCCCACGTTGGGGAGTCCCACAATACCACATTTTAATGCCATTTTCTTCTATAAACGTTTATTTCGGCTGCAAAGGTACGATTAAGTGAGCGAAAAACCAAATATATTAAGGAAAATTGCCTATCTTTGCACCCAAGATCAATAAAAACAGTAAGTAAAATGAAGAAAGTCTTATTATCAACAATCATCCTGTTGGCTTCTGTTATGACTGCCAGCGCACAAGTAGCAGAACCCAAAGACACACCACAACTGGAGTTTGCCTTGCAGCTGAAGGTCACATTGGGAGATAGCTATGATGTAGGTGAGACCCAGCATGGACAACGTATCGTGATTCCCATTACTGGCGGTACTTTCGAGGGACCAGCCATCAAGGGAACCATCATTAACGGTGGAGCAGATTACCAGTTGGCGAACAAGGCTCTGAACCGTACGGAACTGGAGGCTATCTACAGCATCAAGACTGACGATGGTGTCTATATCCACGTACGCAACAGAGGCATTATCTGGAGTGGTAAAGATGACCAAGGCAACCCCTCTTTCTACTTCAAGGCTGCTCCTCAGTTTGAGGCACCCGCAGACAGCAAATATGCCTGGCTCAACAATTCGCTCTTCGTCTGTGCTCCAGACTTCACGCAACAGTTCAAGGGCATCGTCCTCAACGTCTGGAGGGTGAAATAACAATTTCTAAAACGCCAAAAGAATCTAAAAGGTCAGGTACAAAAACCTGACCTTCTATTAAATTATTGCTTGCTTAATTCATATTTATGCAAAAGAGCTATTGTACTATCATCTGGGTATTTTTCCATTCTCTGCTTAACCCATTTTATAAAATCCGACTCGCTTGTAAACTGAATATTGAATATTTTCGTATTGCTTTTATTGTAACGTTCCTCAATCTCAAGAATAACCTTGTCTTTAACACCTTGCTCTAATTTTCTTAATGTTTCATCACTGAGCATAATCATATTTGTATCATCGAAATATTCTTTGTTGGCATAACCACCAAGATTCCCAATAATCTGACAAAATGATCCCATATCTATGCCTGGAATATCTGGAACAAATATCTCTTTTTGGATAATTGGGTTATTCTTCCCCTCATCATCATATTTTAATGGCGAAGAAACTCTAGAAACAAAAGTTTTTCCATTGATTATTGGAGCACTCCAATTATAATAACTTATGTCTATGTGTAGACGCTTTTCGACGATATCTGGTACAAAATCATTTTCTGTAAATCTTCCGTTAAGATATTCATATAGTGTATCTTCGGATATCATTTTTGCATGATAACCGTCATGTTCATTCAATGCATAACGCTTCATTGAGTCTTCGTTGGGATTTGTTCCAACGATAAAGAAGCTCGTAGTTTCCTTAACTGGTGGAATGGCTTCACCTTCCTTATAACTACGAGTGTCTGATACACGATCAATGGTTTCGACGCCAACAGCCTTCAATTTTGCGTTAAGCTCTTTCTGTGGCATTCTAAACTCTCCTGTCAAACAGATACGTTTTCCTTTTAAGGGATTCGTCAATTCTATTTGACCAAACATGTCTAATTGTTGAGTATCCATATTATTTTCATTTTGTTTAAATTCTATTTATAAATTCAGTTTCGCTTAATATTTCTATATCATACCCTTTCTCTAATAGTTTGAGTGCCTTTTTTTGTTTACTGCTCATACCGTCTGCTCCAACAACCCTATAATCCTGTTGACCTACTACAAGTATATTGGTATTACTCGTTACAGAATCCATTGGAATTCCTCCGATGTTTTTTACCTTTTGGAGTAAAACTTTTCGTGTGGCATATTGGGTTTTCCCTGTAAAGCATACGGATTTTCCGTAAAA